>Ga0307515_10002593_pt1 | contig 38964 bp, 26 predicted proteins | sample 17_EM_MG_FD_194513 | JGI IMG/M metagenome (GOLD analysis project Ga0307515, IMG submission 194513) | Populus trichocarpa ectomycorrhiza microbial communities from riparian zone in the Pacific Northwest, United States - 17_EM | ecosystem: Host-associated > Plants > Roots > Unclassified | place... | reverse complement strand
CCCCCCCTGGTTGGTATGTCTTCTGCTCTTTATGCACAATAGTGCTACTGGACATGGCTCAAGCTAGGCATGATCTTTGTCGGTTAATACTGTTTTGACCCACTCATTTTCTGTATGCTATTGTCATAGGTTGTATTGTCCTAGCTTATTCTAAAGTTTGAAAGTCCAAACACATCTTCAACCCTTGCTTGAATTACAAATTTAATGCCCTTAAAACTTGATGGTTGCCCTGATTCCTCGTCTAATCCAATTGGAGATCACTCTTCATGGTAAAGCTCATTAGAGGCCTCAAAACCCATCCAAAACTCCCAGTTAGAAACTGAAATATGTAACTCAACTTGAATCAAGTAAGCCTAAAAACGAAATGATACCTGGAAACCAAGAAGGAAAAGGGACACGCTTGAAAGTTGCTGAAGATGCTGAAAGCATTGTCTCTTGTAGGATTATGCCCCTTTTTATGATCTCATGGCATGCTTCCTTATATGCCAATTAAAGAGCAAGCCTCAAATATAACTAGTTCATGACTAACACCCTGCAAGGATTTCCAGTTCCCCGTCATTTATGTATTATGAGCAGTGAATACAGCATCATTTCATTTTAAGATGTCAAGAAGGTGGTTTTCTGGTGTTCAGATAGGTAAAATACAGCGACCTGTTGGCTTTAAGGTTTGGACTCCTATGTTCAAGTTACAAGTTGGTTCCCTGGCAGTAATTCATAGAGGATCTGGAACATCATGAGGGATATTGCTTCCTTAGTTTGACCTTTTTCATAAGGCTTCTCGTGGCTTTAAATGGGTAATTATGATGTGAATTTTCATTTCTTTAAATGAAGAGAAATATTTTTTAATTCATGCCTAGTTGGGACTCAGGCATAGACGTTTCCTCTCTTATTCTCAGCATTTGTTCCTTCTACAAAGGGCAAGATGATCTTCCTTAGTTCTCCCCTTGTTTTTTTCATTTGATACATTGTAATTTTTATATCGTGGATGTATTTCGGCCCACTCAATCCCTTCTTCACAAGATCAGCATCTTTAGCCTGCTCAAATAAAAACTCTATAAGAACCTTAGGTTTTCGGTCAACACTTGTGGCCTCAGCTATCTTTTTATGTAAATGTTAGAGGCACTTCCAATCGAACTTTTCCAAGAATCCAAGTTCAGAAACTTAGAAGGTACTTATTTTTAATATAAAATAGATGGTTTTTCATAGTTGGAAGAATAAAAAAAATTATGTACCTATTCTGGTAACTGATATCATTTCAGGGCTATAGTTTTTTCCTGTGAGAAAATATAATCACTAATCTTGCATGTTGACTTGAGTTGGTTTATCAATCAATAACAAGTCCAAGACTTCAATACTCACTGGGATTGTAATTAACTCTTAACCCTGCAACTGCATATCCTGCAATGCATGGCATGTGAGTGTCTTGTAAAGTAGGCATACGCCAGATAGAAACTGGTCCTGTGCTCATTTCCTCCAGATTATGACTTGTCTGTGCTTCTTGATGTACTTTTGAGTTAGCTTCCTGAATGCCACCTAGCTGCATGTGCTTTACAACATCGTTTTTGCATGCACATATCCATCCTGCTGTATTTAAAGGATTCTTTAGAGGAGGTGTTTTAGAGACTGATCAAGAATTTTTCTCGTGTTAGAATATTCACAGATGTGACTCTATGGAATCTCAACCTCATTGAACTGAGGGAGTAACTTCCAGGATAAAAACCAGTTCAAAAGCTTTACATTATGCGTTTCCTTCATTAATCTGAGTTATAACTTCCAAATATAAACTGGTTCATGCATCAAATCTTACTTGTGACCTATTGCTTGAATGAATTTTACAGGAACTATTATAGATGCACTTCAGCTGGGTGTCCTGTCCGAAAGCACATTGAAACAGCAGTGGATAACACAAATGCTCTCATTATAACATATAAGGGAGTACATGACCATGACATGCCTGTACCGAAGAAGCGACATGGCCCACCAAGTGCTCCACTTGTTGCTGCAGCTGCTCCTGCTTCCATGAGCAACTTGCCAATTAAGAAAGCCGATGCATTGCAAGGCCAAGTTACTTCAACCCAGTGGTCGGTTGGCAAGGAAGGCGAATTAAATGGTGAAACCCTTGATCTCGGGGGTGAGAAGGAGAAGGCAATAGAATCAGCTCGGACCCTTCTGAGCATTGGATTTGAAATCAAACCTTGCTGAAAATTTGAAAAGCCGAAGAGACCCCTTTCTGTCTAGGGTACAGTATAAAGATTACCAGGGGATGGCCATCATTTTATGAAAATCATGTAGCTCTCAAAATACATTACCAGGTTTGAGGATATCTTCTTTTTTTGTATCTATTTTTTCCCCCTTAACTTACCGTATTCCTGCAGTCATTCAGTAAGAGTTGTATATTTGGTATTGTACACCCTCCCAGCTCAGTTTGGAACAGGCTAATAGTAGTGGATAACAGAGAGTTGGTTGGCATCCATTTTTCCTTGTCTTGATTGGGACCCATTTCAATATCTCCATTTCTGGAGCAGCTTTCTCATTTTCCTGCCGTGGATCTCAGACTATTAAGAGAGGTAGGTGGCAGCTTTAAAGGTGCCGATTTGTTGAGTGATCGATCTGCTAGTTATTTATGGCATCGCTGGTCATTGGTCAATCAAGCACCCTGAGAACCAAAGCTTTTGCTGGGGTTCTAGCCCTAGTGGTAGACATGGTAGATGTGCCAATTTTAAGAGGTAATTGAGGAGCTAAGCATCGCATTGAAGGTTGCTGCAAAGGGGCGCCACACATCCATCCTTGATGAAATGGTTGTCACCGCTGAGCAATTAATGTCCAGCTGTATTATTTTGATTCGCTCGTTGTGTTGGCTGCATCCTTTGGGATTTCGATTTTGATTTTGCGTTGGTTTTGTCAATTTCCCCCATCTCAAGATCAATGTTCATTTGGGCTGCTTCGGCTCGGTTCATAAAGTCATGAGGCCCAACCAATTCCGTGTTAAATTTGCGAACTTCTAAGAAACTACATTTGTATTGCTCCCCAGAGGGTAGAGATGTTACTTCAGAAATGGTAACTCTAAAGTTGTGTTTGGTTTGAGATTGTGATGGTGGTTGTTTTTATTTAAAAATATATTAATATAATTTTTTTTTATTTTTTAAAATTTATTTTTAATATGAACATATTAAAATATTTGAAAATATTAAAATAATTAATTTTTTAAAAAAATATTTTTGAAATAAAAAAACAAACAAAATTAATTTTATAAAGAAGAAAGTATTAAGGATATTTTGTGGGTGTGTAAAAATTATATATAATGATAGGCTCAACACATTTTAAAACAAATATAAATTTTTAAAAAATAATAAAATCACAAATCCTAAAACTTGTCCACCCCACCCCCTGATAATTTTTTTAAAAAATATAAAAAATAAGAATATATAGGAGTGCAAAACTTCAAAGATTTCCAAGACTAGGCCTCCACGTCATCAATTATAGTCTTAGTTTCTCCCCCAGACTGCGAGGATGGTATAAATTAGATCCAGGCATCTAAGAGATTATGCTTTTATTTTTTATCCGACAACAATGAAAAAAACCAATTTTCAAATCCTGTACAAGCTAAAAATCTATTTTTTATTTATTTTACATGCAATTTTTTTTGTTAATCACAACCACAAAAGATAAATCACACTAAGATATCCAAGGCCGTGTATCCATCAGTCATCACTTAATTTACTTTAAACATGAAACAGGTGTAACCTACAAACATGTCTTGTCCTAAGGGGACATCAAATTGTGTGCCCTTAAATGCCACCATTTCGAGTCGAACTGGACTGAATGGCTGAAAGTTTTTGAGCTGTCGAGCACCTGCTGAGGCTGTCCACCCTATGCATGCAAGATCATAAGCATGAATCAGAGGGTGCAATGTATGATACTGATAAATGGTAAATTCTGCTTCCTGATGTCCATGCTGGGATCAAGTGATGATATTCTAATTACTGGCTATTTTTACTGTACAAAAAATCAACATTAATTTTTTATGGCTTCACTCGAACAGGTCCCATCTACAGCACAATCATCAGTTGATTCAATTCGTTTTTAGTAATCTACAATCTAAGAATCCGTAGCATGCATAAGAATTCATTAAGATTTATACAAAAAAGACATCTCCACAGCTACCTGACGAGCAGCTGAGAATCAGTCACTAGGGCAAACTAGTCACTGAACCTGGAGCTCCATGTGCCGGCGGTGTCATTCTGAGGAGAAACTCAATTCATCAATAGCTATGGATATTTTCGATTCCATGACGTCGTTGGTTTTTATATCTTCAGACTTGATGCCATTTTCTACCTTCCCTTCTGCAGCGTCTAAACACTCCTGGAATCTGAAGCAACTAATGAGATGATCATTTGTTATCCCTGCCACCTGCATGAATGAGTAGATGACTGTGGGCCCCACACTGCGGAATCCTCTTCTTACAAGGTCCTTGCTTATTGCATCTGCTTTGGGAGTTTTCACGGGAACCTGTCGAGGATACCGGAATCTGCTAACTATAGGCTTGTAGTTCACAAAGCTCCAAATATACTTGTCAAATGACCCAAACTCATCAATGACCTGGCATCAACAAAACCTGTAAAAAGTTAGTGCAATCACAACTGACTTCAGTAACAAAGTTAAGTGGCTAATGACTGGAAGTCGAAGTCAGATAAATAAATTGTGAGTTACCGACCAGGCAAGCTGGCATCTTGAAGAAAACGAATAATTAGGTTGAATGAGCAACTCTCGAGGTAAGTTAAAGATACTAAAGTCAAGCTGTGTGGTTTTAAACTTGTAATATTATAGTTTGTCCTGTAAGCTTACCAAAGTCAAGCTGTATGGTTGTAATATTATAATTTGTCCAATAAGAATCATAAAAATTGCAGGGGAAATCATGACCACCACTCAACTACTTTTCACCAAACCAAACTGGTCAAATGATCATTAAGCTCACGTTGTGTGCCATTTGAATACTTTCACAAACAAGAGATCATGAGTGGTCCCCAATACGAATGCACTGATCCAATTAAGGTAATCAGCACCACGACATTGAAGCATAAACAAACCCAACTTGATGAAGAAAATGATGAGTTCTCCAAAAGCTATTTTGACACTTGGCTAAACTGAGGGTAACATAAAAAACCAGGATAAATTGGATTTACTTAGATAGCCAGTCTGATCTTTCAATCTTCCACAGATAAGAAAAATTTACAGTGCCCTATGCAAGTGAATGTTTCTGCTGCTCGGAATAAAAAAAGAGCTTAAAAAAAGCGAGAATCTACCTTAGATATTTGGCGTGCATTCTCAACAATAGCACGGAGCTTAAGTTCTGATAATAGGGAGGTTGCAGTGCTTCCAGGTGCAAGAATCTTCTTCTCATTAAATTTTGAGACAGCAATTGGATCAAAATCTGCAAAAACTTCCCTGCAAATGAAACTTGTTTATAAACTACATCTATCAATACAATTACTGCAAGAAGGAAGAGACTGCGAATGAAAGGACAAATGATGCGATGGTCAGAGTTTATTAATGAGCATATTAGCAGCTGAAAATAATGGAAGTTGAATAGGCAAAGTACCTAAAAATGTGCCTTTTGCTTAGAATAGCAGGCCAAGTAAGTTCAGCCAAAGCACCTGAAAGGACAAGAAGCTCAAACAACTTCCTGCATGAGGATAAAAGCATCAAGCAAACAGCCGTTAAAACAGATCATCTTACTAGGTATGGCAGATCTTTTAACAAGTAGACAGATGCAAACAATATTGCAATTACATACCTGTCATCATGTATTGGGACTCCCCATTCTTCATCATGGAAAGTGGCGTAACATGGATCTGGTTTCAATTTCAAAACGGATCAGCAATAAAATCCAAAATAAGCATAGCTAAAGCATGTGGACAATACTATTTAGCAAATTGACATGCTTGAGTAACACATGACACAACAATTCCAAAGTGACATTCATATACTTGGATTGCTACCTACATCAAACATGAAAATGAATCCAATCAATATTGACAAAAGCATGTGCACATTGTCGGTTTTTTTATTTATTTGCAATGATGATACAAGAAGGTAATTTCAATTTAACAGACTTGTGTATTCCTTTCTAACACCGACATAAATAAAAACATGGGAGGAGGTGTATTATACAACAGATGATACCTACATCAAACATGAAATTGAATCCAATCAATATTGATAAAAGCATGTGCACATTGCCTTTCATTTTTATTTTATTTTTATGCAATGATGAAACAAGAAGGTAATTTCAATTTAACAGACTTGTGAATTCCTTTCTAACACTAACATAAATAAAAACATGGGAGGAGGCGTATCATACAACAGAGAGGAAAAGAGAATGAAAAACCGCATAATTTTGTTATTTAAACAACATATTTACTCTCAAAACACAAAACTTAACGTACAAACATACAGTTAGGAATCCATGATTTTTCAACTTCCCAAAATCAGAAGAACTATATGCTCCACTTCATCTAATATTAAATAGTTCGTATTAAAAGGCAAGAGCTTGCAAATCTAGAGTGAACGATCCAAGTCAATGCACCAGAAAGAAGGAAAGTAAAAATGACTAGCTATGGGCCCTATAACTACATCAAAATCTTAAAATCTACAGCAGAGAGCACTTATCAAGCTATACAAAGTACTAGCAGCGTCAAAATTATAGTTGTTTTATTAACTCAGCAGTTGTTTTAGAACAATCCAAGAATGAATCAAGCCCAGTTTCAGCTGTTTTAGCTCAGTTCTTCAAGAATAACACTTCAGCCTCCAGTAGATAAAATGAGTTTCAACTGGGTAACTGAACCAGCTTTAATGAGGTCAATTCCAGGTAGAAATCTTGGGTACCTGAAAGTCTGGACCAACTTTCAGAAGCAACAATTGAGTAGAGCAGCAGGAAGCAGGGCTGCATTATTTATTCAATCATAATCATCGCATCTCATCTACAAGCCTCGCCTTGCAATGTAACTCTATATATGTATTAGAAAAAGCACTTCCAAAATAACCTTGATTTTTGTGCTGGGAACTTAGAAGGGCATGTAACACAGCACATACTTCAAAAATAAACTACCCAACCTATACCACATTCATAGGATTAAGCTTAAATGAATTCTCTGTTAGATTTTCTATACGGTTCAGAAACACAAACTAATAACAGTTAGTATATACAGCTTGCGAGGCTCTACTTATAATTAGTGGCAGTATTCAAATGTATCTTTCATGAAAATAAAAAAAAAATCTTAAATCTAAGATGCGAAAACATACCCGTATTTGGTGTCACCCAGGCACAGCTTTTCTTGGACTGTGAATCATCAGGAGATGGTGGAGATTCTAAACCCCCTTCAGAAACAAAACTTCTTGGCCTTAAAACGTACTGCTTCCTTCTAGTCCCTGCACTATTTGACCGAGTCAACCTCCCAGTAGATGCTCGGCTATGAAATGAATCAGTGGAGGCATCAGATGAACAAGAAGCATTTAGTGACAAATTGGAATGCAATAACAGCTCATGGCGGCGAAGCACTGAAGAAATATTGAGAGAATGTGATTTAGGGGATAAAGTACCGACAGCGGGCACTGTAAGGGTTTTCTTCTCTTCCCCTAATTTAACCTCCTCCGGTGATTTCTCAACCTTCCTCGATTGTTTTGAAACAGGTTTCCGCGCACTCAATGGTCCTGCCTTATTATTTCCAGTAGGTCCTAACACAGACCTGGCCTCAGAGTCAGCCACGTTCATTGACCTCACTCTTGGAGCTCCAGACATTGTTCCAAACACCTTTAATTTAACACAGTTTTTCAAGAGATCTTCACCTTGTTCCCTCAAAGCCACCCAAATTTCCAAATTTACCAAGCTCCCCTCAAATCCTCCTTAAATTAAACAAAATCACCCGGAACCCACCAAGAAAATTGACCGAGTCCCCCATTCAGCCAAACAACTGAAGCTCAAACCAGCACAAAACGCTTAAATATCACAACCCACTTCAGTTCTCCACTTCCAGTACCCACATTCACCAACCAAAACTTGAAGCTTCCAAAAAGATCATACTTTTTTTTAGCAAATTTATACTTCAACCACCACTAGGGTTCACTCAACTGAACCTCACATAAAAACACAAAAAAACCCTTTTAACTTTTTTCCCTCAAATCAACCCAAAAAACTTCCTTTTAAAAACAACCACCTTCAAAACACACAAAAATAGCTTCAACTATTCACCAAAGACAGGATTTTTATACACTACATAAAAAAACCCAAAAAACTACAAAAAGCCCTCCATTGTATATTCAAAACGAGCCTCGAAGCATAAAGATTCCATTCTGCATTGTTAAAAACGAGATGGAGAGAGAGAGAGAGAGAGAGAGAAATATACTGTTACCTCCTAAGAAAAGGTGGGTTTTTAAACTGTGTCGTTTCAGTCACCCCCCCACCACATGGTAAATAAGGCTGACACATTCCTCTACAAAGCTCGAGATTTTCTTTTCTTTTGTTTTTTCTCGAGAAAATGAAAGGGAAAGTTTCAGAGAAAATGTGAAGTATTACTACTGTAAGCGAATTGAAATTTCTCTCACTAGAGATTTTTAGAGAGAGAAGGAAAGAGCAAATGAGTGAAAGAGAGAGAATAAAGATTGGGGTTTCTTATTAGTTTTGTGAGGGAAGGAGGAATGTTGACCGGGACAGTCGGTTTAGGCCTGGTTTGGTACCGTAGTTTAAGTGATTTAAAAAAAAATTGATTTTTTTTAAATTATTATATCACAAATAAATTTAAAAAATATATATATTATAATTTATTTTTAAATAAAAATAATTTTTTAAAAAAATAATTTGGTTATTTTTTTAATTTTATCTTTGTAATTTGAAAAGCTATGCTTTACATTGTCGGTTAAACAGCTGAAATTTTAAATTGTATGAAATGATGTTATTATTTTTATATATAATATATTACAAACCAAAAGAATTAAATTATGTGCATTATTTCTCTCTCTATGGCTTAACCATTTGGAAAATCGTGTTTTCAAAAGTTTTTGTTTTGTTAAAATTTAATATGTTTTGTATATTTTGAGTCGTTTTAATATACTGATATTAAAAATAATTTTTAAAAAATAAAAAAATATCATTATCATGCATTTCGGTATAAAAAATTATTTGAAAAGTAATCATAACCACACTATAACTAAACATATAAAAGTGACAAAAAATCCCGAATTGAAAAGCATTGGTTAACCATGCTTTTTATTGGTATGAAAAGCATGGGTTAAACAATATTCAAATAATCCATTATTGTAGTCTTTATTTCATGTTCCATAGTGCCCTTCTTGGCGCCACCATACAAAGCATGATTACTCAAATTTGTAGTTATCTCCGGTGAGCTAAATGTTGAAGACTCTCTGAAATACAAAGACTGAAGATATGAAAAAAAACCTCTAATCCCATTAACTTCAGGGCCCGTGAGATTAGTCAAGGTACGTGCAAGCTGTTCCGAATACCCTAAAAAGCCCTAATACACAGTAAATTGATGGATTTTTTTGGATGTTTCAAGGCTTAGATAAGGAGATTCCGACTAGTTTTTTTCAGAGAGAGATTGTGTGCGCGGTGGTTGAAGAGAAAGAGAAAGGGGGCTGCTTTTGTGTGCGGAATTTGAAGGAACAATCCTTTTAAAGGTATAATTTTTTTAAATTACATATTATATTTTTTAAAAACAAAAATTACATATTTTTTATTATAAAAAACCACACACAGTGTGTGTTTTTTAAAGGTGTGGTTGGTTTTTTTAAAAGATACAGTATTTTTAAATTATAAACTATACCTTATAACAGTAAAAAAAAAAATACATATTTCACGATTTCTTATTAGGATGTAATATTTTATGATGTGGTGTTTTAAAAACATAATAAGCACAAATTATACTATTTTACTAATTATTTTTTATAATTTTTTAATTTAACAGTACTACTTTTTTTATAAAAAAAAAACTACCAATTCTCCCTTTATTTTTATTAAACCCCAGCTTAATCTAGATCTCAAGTTACCCAAGTCACTCGGGAAATAGATTAAACTGTCATGTCGGTCGGGTTTTGATAATAGAAAAAAGATTTCTGGATGATCTTTTGGGTGAATGGCCAACAAATCAATGAACGTAACAATTTTTCATCATGGTTCTTGCCTTGCCGAACTTTTATAAAGATGTTGGTACAATGATCAGGCAGCTGGGGAGGTCCCTTTTCTGTCCATTACCAACTACCCAAAAGCAAATAGCTTCAACATTCCTTTCACTGATCCAAGAAAAAGCATTACTATTACTAGGAGAGCTACATCTACTCTAATGTCCTGTCACCGCAACTTTCTAGCAGGTTTATTTTGTCATCTAATTCACAGGAAAAAGTTGCAAGGTAATCTGTTCAAACTCCAGAGAGTAAAAGCCAAAAGAGAGTCAAGCATGCCGAGCTAGGGAACTTTTAGACTTGAAGCTGATCAATGATTTCTTTATTCATGCGAGATTTCAACACGATTCACTGTGCGGTACTTACTATATCTTAGCAATCAAGAGAGGAACAAGTTCGGGTTAATTCTTGGCAGACAATTTAGATCTGCCTCAGGAAAGATTTTGGGAAATCTACAGGAAGTGACTGGACTTGAGAATTTTACCCAGTTCACTGTAGAAACTACCTGCCTGATGCATGGCAAATGCTAAACGATGGCTATCAGTTGAAACATGAAAACGTGGGCGTCGCAGGACAATCAAATGCTTGCAAGATCAATCAATCTCCTGTCTACTCTGCTATTCACATCTGGTTAACGTTAAATTCAGCGCTACAGCAAAGGTGGTAAAAGAGAGGAAAAACAGTGGAGGGAAAGAGCGAGGAAAGGCCACCAAGTCATCCCATATCTTTTTACAGATAATTTCTACAGCCTGCAGTTGAAGGAGCACCTATATTCAGTAATAATCAGGCTAACAACGTCATTTATTTACTCTTTTTTTAATCAAGAACAGAATCTTTGTACTATTTTTTCTTAATTTTTGTCTACGCAAGGTGTAACTTGCAATTGGGAAGAGAACCGTAAATGGATAGACCATAGCAAAGAAAAAACCAAGCCATCAAGCAAAGTCTGTAGATATATTAATAGCATTAATCAGCGAGGCATGTTAGCTCAGAGTCTGGAGCTCTATCACATCAAATATAAACAATGATAGCGTGCTCGTCAAAGAAGAATTGAAAAGGGAAGAAAGATAGAAGAACTCTCCTTGCTACACTCCACCCTGACATTAATATCTGTCATATGCAATCCATTATGGCAGAGGGAACCACCTTGCCAACTCTACTCTTACGTGACCCGTTTATTTTTCACTAAAATTTAATTTTTTTTATTTAAAATTAATTTTTTTTAATGTTTTTGGATTGTTTTGATCTTAAAAATAAAAAATTTTTTTAAAAAAAATATTTTAATATATTTTTAAATAAAAAATATTTTTATTATAATCTCATCTTAATCTTATTCCTCATGCTCGAGGTTTTTTAAAAAAAAATAGCAAAGTTTAAGTACATTTGAGAGAAAAAAATATATTTTTATATATTTTAAAATAAATTTTTTTAGCAATCTTTTTCTAGCAAGGCGCTATTTTTTTATTTTTATTTTTTGAAGAAAAAAAAATTGCTGATACTCATATGACAGATAATGGAAACACAACGATATATCCCTATCAAATAAAGGGCCTTTGCCTTCAAAGTCAAACAGGAAATCATAGTGATAAAAAGAGGCCCGTCAGCATGGAGGAGGACGTCTATCATAATGAAAATCTGGCCTTTTTATTTATTTATTTATTTTTGCGGAAAATGAAAGAATTCAAGAACCAAAAGTATATATATGTCTTTATTTATTTTTGCAGAAAATGAAAGAATTCAAGAACCAAAAGTATATACATGTCAGGAAATATCCTATGAGCAAAATATATGTGACGTTTCCGTTTATTCTCATCGTTTCCATCCCAGATAAAACCATTATCATTGTCTCATAATCCGTAAAATTAGTTGAATTGCACGTAAGCTGTCCCGATACCTATATTTAGACATTCTTCTGTATAAGCTCAGGTCAAGAAAACTGAATTAGCAGCAAGGAGTTATTTAGACATTCTTCTGTACAAGCTCAGGTCACAGGAATTGGTGAGTGCATCTTAACTGCTACACCAATATTTGATTCTTGAAGTTTTAAAAAACAGTTTTTAATGCTGAAATTATAATATAAACGATACTTTAATGACTTTGGATAAAAATTACTATGTTTTAATGTCTACATTAAATATATACAGAACCGTGTTCCATAGGTTTGAACTCAACTCGCTGTTTTAATGGACGAAAATCTCAATCTTTGAAACACATTACAGTTATTATCGTGAAGGGGATGTTTGAGAATATAGTAATAATTGTTTTTTTAATGTTTTTGGCTTGAAATTATTAATTTTTATTTTAAAAAAATTATTTTTGATATTAGCATATCAAAACAATTTAAAAATATAAAAAAATTAAAATTTTTAAAAATATTGTTTCATGCATGTTCCTAAATAAAATCAAAGAGTTAACATCAAAACCCCAAACCTAGGAGAAAATCAAGTGTATTCAAAATGATTTGAAAAATTTTAAATTTTATTTATTTATTTTTTTATTTCAAATTAATATTTTTTTGATATTTTCAAATTATTTTGATGTGCTGATGTTAAAAATAATTTTTAAAAATAAAAAAAATATATTATTTTGATGTGTTTTAGAATGAAAATCACTTTCAAAAGCAATTGCTACCACACTCCCAAACACACACGGAAAGTAACTTTTAACCTTTAATCCATGAAATTATCTCAAGCTAGTTCAAAAATATAATTTATAATTAAATAAATAAAAATAAATAAAATACTTCACTCTCATTTCTAGTAAAAGCAATTTTTTTTTTTCTTTTGATAATTTAGACAACATAACATTAGAAGCACACGAGTTTTTAGGCCTAACAAACTGCCCAGGAGAAGAAAAGGGCCTAATCGAGGAGTGGGAGAGTGAAAACCAAATAGTAAAGGGAAAGGAGAATAAAAGGCCGAAATAAGCCCATCAAGGGCCAAAATCGAACAATAAAAGGCCTAAACCGAACAACCCCATGAGTTCCCAAACGAATAGCACATGAGAGGCCCATTAATCCCAACTAGATAGCAACAAAGGGGAACAGAGAAGCCCAATTAGGCCCAATAGCCTTATAAAGCCCATCCGAATAACAAGAAAGAATAAAAGAAAAGGGCTTGATTGAGGAGGCGAGGGTGGGCAACCAAGGAGAAAAGGAAGAAAATAAAGAAGAAACACTGGGCCTTGTTACCGAGGAGGTGAGGGAGGCCAAATAGGGAGGAAAAGAAGAAAATAAAGAATAATTTGTGATTACATATGATCCCTATGTACGTTAGGCATAAATTTATGCGATCCTATACGATGCAAATACATAGTGTATAAATACTCAAGAATCACCAGCTATACGAAATAAACAAATTCTCATCCACAACAATCAAAAGCATATTTCGTTCTTCTCTTTCTGTTCATTACATAAAAAAAATCATATATTCTATAATTGAGTCTTGTTTTGCAAGACATGGATCATGACTTAATCAAACTTTTTTAAAAAAATAAATCCACAATCGGGAGAAGTTCAAAATCATTTTAAGTTTTTTTAAATTTGGGTTGAATGAAACTCTAGCATCAAGTTTAGATTCAAAGCAAATAATTACCTATAAAACCAGATTGATGAGAAAATGAGCTTTTTAATTTTTGCTTTGTTGTGGAAAAATAAATACGAAACTAGCATTGCGGGTGCGGGTCAAATTAAAAAAAATAATATAAAAAAATTATTCAACTATTTGACATTGTTACTAAACCTAACTCAACATGCTAATCTTGAATTCTCCTGACCTGACTCGTTATCTAACTCGAGTTTAAAATTAACCTGTAAGTGAAAATAATATTTGCTTTTGAAAAAATTTCAAGATGACATATTTTTCTAATAGAAAAACAGTGACATGTTAGATCAACCTGGATTTCACGGCTTAACTCGTCAAATCCGCAACTTGAATCATGGACTCCATTGGATTTAATAACTTTGTTTATACGTGTGTGTGACAACAAAAACAAAAAGCTTGTAAAATTGAACACCAACCAAATATCAAGATGTTTGTTTAAGATTGTGATAACCTTATAAAAAACAAAATAAAACAAATGTTGAAGACCAATTCAAAATCAATCAATGTTGAATTATGAAATTGAAAACAAAAAGCAAAATACGATTCAATCAAAATAAAAAATTGAAAGATGGGATTTAAACTAAAGGAGCTATTTGGCATTGTCTTTGAAATTGACCTTGCAAATCAACCTTAAATTCTCTAGACTCGACTTTTTACTTAGCTCGGACGTAAAATTAACCCATGTGAGAGTTGTCTTGACCTAGTCGACTTGATGAGTCCAAAGTCAACCTGGATTAACGATAAGAACCTTGATTTGCCTTTAAAAAACATTTTGAGATGACATCTTCTTTTTCTTTAATATTGAAATAGTGACATATTAGATTGACTCGAGTTTTGCGACTCAACTCACCAAACTCGTAACCCGAATCACAGGTTCCATTTGGTTTAATAACCTTTTTAACTGCTTTTTACTTGATAATATGATAACAAAAATAAAAGTTTGTGGAATTAAATACCAACCAAACGTCTGGATGTTTGTTTGAGATTACAATAACATTACAAAAAGTAAACCGAAATAAATTATGAAGATCAATTTAAAATAAATAAAATATTAAATGATGAAATCAAAGAAAACAAAAGCCAAAAAGGATTCAATTAAAAAAAAATGAGAGATGGAATTTAAACTTAATGAACTATTCGACATTGTTTTAAACTCAACCCAGCGGGTCAACTTTGAAACTTCTTGATCGGAATCTTTACCTAACTTTAATTTAAAATTAATCCGCATGAGAATTGCCCTTACATGACCCTGTTGACTTGGCGTGTCCAAGGCAACCTGAATGGTAAAAGAGTTGTTTGGTTAAAAAGTAATTCAAGATGATATATATTTTTTTTTAATATTGAGATAAAGATATATTGAATCAAATTAGGCTTCCCGACTTAACTTGTCAAAAGCAAAACCTGGTTCATTGTTACCGCTAGGTTTAAAAGCTATTTTTTTAATGATGTAATTATAAAAATAGATATTTGTAAAATTGATCACTAACTAGATGTTGAGATATTTGTTTGAAATTGTGATAATTTCATAAAAAACAAATAAAAAAAAATGATAATGATCAATTTAAAATATTAAGGGATATGATTGGAAGGATAAAAGCCCAAAAAAAAAAACATTCAATCAAAAGAAAAGAGAATTGGAAGATAAAGTTAAAAAAACAAAAAAAACGATAGAATAAAAAAAAATAAAAAGGACACCTTCTTTATTTTCCATACGAAACAATGAAGTTTGAGAAAACCTCAATTTTTTTTAGTATAGTAGTTAATTTGTAATTAAATTAAAAACCTTATCTCGTACAAATATGCCAAAAAAAATCAAATCAAGAAGAGAAAAAAGTCTAAGGACTAATTTGTTAAGAAAAGGAAGAGCACGAAATCAAAAGTGAAAAAATCCAAGGACCAATTAAATAAAAAGAAGTGAGGGGCTACCATCAAGATTCCACTTCTTTTAGTTTGTTAGGTAATTAATTTATAATTAAATTAAAAACTTTATCTCATTCAAAGAATCCAATTTTTCTTCATATGTTAGGTAAAGGTCATTGACTCATTGGACATACTACATGACAAAGACATGGATATTTAAAAGTGTGGTAATAGTTTTTTTAAAGTATTTTTTATTTTAAAATATATTAAATAATATTTTTTTTATTTTTTAAAAATTATTTTTAATATGAATACATCAAAATGATAAAAAAATAAAAAATATATTAATTTAAAACAAAAAATAAAAATATTTTTTTAAAAAAACACTTTTCAATTATAGTGCCATATACTAGCGTAAAGCAATAAATAAAATATGTAAGTATTGCTTTTTTAAAATTTTAATTTTTTTTATAGATTTAATTTATTTTAGAACTAATAAAAAAATATTTTAATATATTTTAAAATAAAAAATAATTTAAAAAACAATGTACACAACACAGCACATACTTTACCCATCAAACGAGTTATCAGTAGCCAACTGAATCTCGGCCATGTCTATATGCCAAGCCGAAGTCTAAAATCCAAATGGTCGGTCAGAGATGATGTCAATGGCACCATTCAGGTCTATCTTAAACTAAGTTTTTGGTGGATGGGTTTATTATAAATAGATAGAGACACCCACACTGAAATATGGCCGCCACAGTGGTATCCTTGGCCACTTCACTTACTGCTGCTGTTGTCCCTTCATCTTTCTCATCTTCCTCGTCCTTCGTTTTCACCAAGTTGTGGTCGACACCTTGTCTTAGAATCACTTTTTCAGTCTCACCCTTTTCTTATTCCAGAGGAGGCGGCAAACTCATGGCTCACTCTTTAGCTCGTGCTACTCTTGGTCTTACCCAGCCTGCTAACATCGATGCCCCTAAGGTTTTTTTTTCTGCCCCCTCCCTCTCATTTTTCCTCTAAAAGAATTTACCCCAACGTTTTGTCCCTTTGTTTTTTGTGGTTAGATCTTGACGATTGTTGATTTCTTATGATGGTTTTATATTCGTAAAGTTAATCACAGATTTGCGTGTGTTCTGGGGGTTGAATTTTGTAGATTCTTCTTTAATTTTTATTAATGGGTTTTCGTTTTCAAAGCCAGCTATAGATTTGAATGTCTTTTATGAGTAACAATAATTGAAACTGGCGTGTGGTTTTGCTTTTGTATGCATAAAGTTGCGGTTTTGATTGATTATCAAGGGTTAAAATTCTAATTGAACTTTTTTTTTTGTTGATGGGGTTTTAGTTTTTGCTTTCAAACCTTATTGGTGTTGTATTTCCGTCTGTGATTTATGGCTTGAAGTTGTGCTAAATGTATGTGACCTCATTGATTTAGTTTTATATGGATCAGCATTGTACTGGGATGTCTTTTTGTTATGTTTACCTTCTGAAATGTGCTTTGATAAAATATTAATTGGTGAAGTTTGTGATTATTTGCATTTTGACTGTTGTCTATTGGGCACTGAAGAGGTGGATGATGTATTTCTGTAATCTTTGACAGATTGCTATCTCTGCAAAAGAGATTGATGTGGCAGAATGGAAAGGAGATATCCTTGCTGTTGGTGTTACAGAGAAAGATATGACCAAGGATGACAGCAAGAGGTTTGAGAACTCTCTTTTGAAAAAGCTAGATGCCAAGCTGGGTGGTCACTTAAGTGAAGCCTCTTCCGAGGAGGATTTCACAGGAAAACCTGGCCAGTCATTGGTTCTTAGACTTCCAGGTCTTGGTTCCAAAAGAATCGGCTTGATTGGGCTTGGACAGTCTGCTACAAACACATATGCTTTTCGCAATTTTGGTGAGGCCATTGCAGCTGCTGCAAAGACTGCTCAAGCCTGTAATGTTGGCATTGTCCTTGCCTCAACTGGAAGCACCTCAAATGAATCAAAACTTAATACTGCTTCAGCGATAGCATCTGGTACTAATATTGAGAACTAATAGCATTGTGACAATTGTTTGCATTAACAGTTGGAAATAATTTATGTTGAATGGTTTAAAATGTGACAGGGACTGTGCTGGGGACATATGAAGATAATAGGTACAAGTCAGATTCAAAGAAACCTGTGCTTAAATCTGTGGATATTCTTGGTTTTGGAACTGGACCTGAGCTAGAGAAGAAGCTCAAACATGCTGAAGATGTTTCTTCTGCTGTAATTTTTGGAAAAGAACTTGTCAATTCACCAGCCAATGTACTCACCCCTGGTTCGTAATAGCTTCATTCCCCTCAAGGCTTACGGGCACAATGCACCAACTACAATTACCACCTGACTGCTTCCTGTGTTTGAACTAATGTTTGATGGGCCAAATTTCATTTTCCCATCCCAATACATAGATATGCGTCCATACATGTGTCTGATCACAGCTTTAATTGTCTGCAATGATTTCTATGTTTCAGCGGTACTGGCAGAAGAAGCTACAAAGATTGCTTCCATGTACAGCGATGTTCTTTCAGCTACCATCTTGAATGCAGAGCAGTGCAAAGAGTTGAAAATGGGATCCTATCTGGGTGTTGCTGCAGCTTCTGCTAATCCTCCACATTTCATCCATTTGTGTTATAAGCCTCCAAGTGGACCTACTAAAGCCAAGCTGGCATTAGTTGGAAAAGGATTGACTTTTGACAGGTGATTGATTATATACATTTGCCAGTTCTAAAAACATCTGCGGGGATAAGGTGTGCTTTTGGATGTTCAATGTGTGATGGCGTAATGTAACATCATTTGGATATCTTTCATGTAACTGCAAGTCTTGTTCATGCCCTGTCAAGGAGGAGGTCATGCTGCTGACTACTCTGTCAGCATGTGTTTTTCCCTTTTATTGGATGTGGTGCTTCTATTCTTTTATGCTTTCCATTTTTCGGATGTCAGTAGGGGTTCTTAAAAGCTGTGTCTTTTATGTTTTCAGTGGTGGCTACAACATCAAGACAGGACCTGGCTGTTTCATCGAGCTCATGAAATTTGACATGGGAGGTTCAGCAGCAGTTTTAGGTGCAGCAAAAGCCATCGGTCAAGTTAAACCTCCTGGAGTTGAGGTAAGCCTCCCGTGCTGTCCTTGTTCTCATAGTCATTGCTAAAACCAGGTCCCTATCAATCTACTTAGGTCTTGTTTTCTCCCTGTCCCTTATCCTACCATTCTTGTGCAATTACATGCATTTTTTTTCAAGTTTAAATGCCCTCGAGACTTAGCAGAAATTTTGTTATGCAGGTCCATTTCATCGTTGCAGCTTGTGAGAATATGATTAGTGGAACTGGTATGAGGCCAGGAGATATAGTTACAGCCTCAAATGGAAAGACGATTGAGGTATGGCTTTGTCATCCTGCAGGGAAAAAGACGTGAAAAAAGAACAAGGCCTTTTTTTTATATATGATTAAAGTGTTGTGGTTTGCATGGATTTAGACATGCATTTAGGAGTCTGCTTGTCAGTACTCCCCCCACAACCATCACCACCCAACAGTTGTAACCTCGCTATTGCTATCTATGCATCATGAAATGTTGTAATAATTTAATCAAGACATTTTGTTAAAAAGCAAGTCCTGCTTATTTTCTGTTAGTCATTGTTGAGTTGAGATAGCAATAATTCAGGTTTGAGTTAATTGAATTAGGCATGTCCAAATCCCCAGTCTGTTTTATCATATGGACCATATGCTTCTTTCTCTTGCATCAACAGAAAAGTTTAGCTGTGACTTGTTGTTTGTGTCAGGCAGCTTTGGCATGTCTGTTAATTGAAAACATTCCTGTTTGGTTTTCTTGTCCTATTGTCATTGACTCCTTTAGTGATGCCTTTTGTTGTCTGTAAGGTTTTTCTGATGTATTTAGTTTCTTATTGTCAATGAATAAGAAAGGAACAATAAAAGAAAAAAAAATAAAAGCATCGCAAGAGAGATGAGCTCCTTTACTATTGTTGTAATTAAGTAGTTTAACTATGAGGCAAAGTGAACTATGTTCGAAAGGATTTAGAATCTCTTCTGTCCTTCATATCTTTCAAGGGTTGGATAACATTATTTAATTTCTTCAACTAGATATGTAATCTCTTGCTGGATAATTCCATTGCAGGTCAATAACACTGATGCTGAAGGCAGGCTTACACTTGCAGATGCTTTAGTTTATGCCTGTAACCAGGGTGCAGAAAAGGTATCATTTAAACATAGTATTGTGACAAATCAGATAGAAATTTTGTATGCCTTGGAATGACCACGTTAAAATATATATTTACTGGGTAGAAGTTGTTGATTTTAGTTGCTCCATAAGTTGGAACTTTTTGTACCTTGATATTTGATCAGCAATGAAAATAGTAGTTGTATGTCCTCACATTATCATCTCTTAAGTTAACATGGTAAGGATGCTGCATGCTGATAGTTATATAATCGTTTAGTTGGAATTTAGAATGCTGCTGAATATTTTAAATTATTTTGTAGATAATTGACTTGGCAACGCTAACAGGAGCCTGCGTAGTTGCTCTTGGGCCCTCAATTGCAGGTACACACTGACATTCATGTTTCTGCAGGGCTGTGCTGAAATGCAAGCGTTCAAACATTTTTATTAATCATGATGCGAAGTCTGATTTTGGTGGGGATCTATTTTTAAGAATTTCTTTCCCCATTTTTGTTTTCTATGGTTGAGGGAGGGGAGTGGTGGGGGTTGCAGAAAAGCAAGTTTTTGACAGCTGAACAAAGATACACAGATACCATGAGGTTTTTATGCTCTTAAGAATTTCTGAAAGGTTCAAATGAGGTCTATCACCAGCTAAAGATGTCACCATGCTTTGGGTGTGTTTGCAGTTTTTAGAACACTGTTTACAACTTCTAAACTCATGTCTTCAAGTGTCTCAAAGACATTATCGTGTTGGCTTATTAAACTTGGTATTTGTTGTTACTTATAGAATTGACACTTTCTCAAGGCTTGGTTTGATTACTCAATTGCCTGCTGTTTAATAGATGAAAAACCTTTTTTTATGCAGGTGTTTTTACACCCAGTGATGAGTTAGCGAATGAGGTATTTGCAGCAGCAGAAGCCAGCGGAGAGAAACTTTGGAGGATGCCGATGGAGGAAAGTTACTGGGAGTCCATGAAGTCAGGAGTAGCTGATATGGTAAACACTGGTGGCCGTCAGGGTGGGGCTATCACTGCAGCTCTGTTTTTGAAACAGGTGTGTGACCATTGCAATCTGTGCCTATTCTAATAGTTGTGTTCCTATTTCCATCTCTGCTCTTCACAATGAGATTACCCATTTAGATGGACATGCAAAGCAGTGTCCAGGTTGGTATGCAACCATGCGTAGAGCTCAGCTACTTGGAAGAGTTTCCATTATTTTCTACAGCAACTATATTCCTATCCATGTAGAAGAGTTGGATTTGGCACTTCAAAGTGAAGTGTTTGGGTAATGTACCAAACAGTAAGACGTTTCTCAAAGTTTTCCTGTATGCATGTTGTCATCCAGAACGAATGCTGGCTGTTTTTGGACAGAGACACCATCCACTGTCCACATGTTTTGGCAGGGAATGTTGTCTACCAATCTTTGGATGGAGAACCGATGAGAGGGGGAAAGGGGAAAACTTGATAATTTACTGGTCATAAGCGCTTGTTTCTTGGCACCATATGATCTCACATCCAAGGAAATCCTGAAAATTTATCTTTGATCATGCAGTTTGTTGACGAGAAGGTTCAATGGATGCACATTGACATCGCTGGGCCTGTCTGGAACGAGAAGAAGCGCACTGCAACAGGATTTGGCATCCAAACCCTTGTGGAGTGGGTCCAGCAACACTCTTCTTAGATATCAAAAGAGGAGAAAAGGAAGCTTTGTATGCTGTTTTGGTGGTACTGTGAGTCATATGAATAAAAAAGGATATTGGAAATGTAATGGAATTGCCTTGAGGCATGGCTTGGTTTTACCCCATGACTGTAAATCACAGTTCCTGGTTTTTGAACTTGATAAAAAGCATCAGCAGCTGCAATTGGCATCCATTAGTTTGTAATCTTCTCTTCCATGAGTTTTGCATGCACAATTCGCGCAAGAATTTAATCCAAATCTTATGTCATCCCTAATCAGTTAAATTGAGGTTCTTAGCAAGGTTGGAAGGTTGGATTCCAATTATACAGGGTAGAGACAACCTCTGTTCTTGAGCTTGTTATGCAATCTACTTCATCAATTGCAATCATAAAAATATAGAGGTTTATTGGACTATAACACAAGGGCAACATTAGTATTATGAAAGGTCATACCAAACTTATTAAATTCAATTTAGCACAAGGTTCAATTCACGAGTTAAATAGATTAAATTAAGTCAATATTTAAAATATTATTTTAATTTTTTTTAGATTATAAGTTAATATAGATTAACTTTGTTGAATAATCTCCCAAGACTGGTTTCATTCAAATTAACTTTTTGAATCATCTCTCTCCTTGACTTTTATAAATAGCACTAAATTATACCCACGCCTATTATATATATCGAGTCTAATTCGGTAATTTGGTGAATATTTATTATAGACCCCACGATTGAAAAACAAATCAACATGGACCGCGCGATCTAAAAAGAAAACAAAAATACAATCCTTTAATTTTGATAAAATCCAAAAAAAAAATAATCCGGGAATTTTGCATTGATGTCTTTAAAGTTGAAGGTGTTTTTAACTTCCACTGTTCCACTTCCTGCTTTAATTAAACATTTTGGATACTTTAATATGATAAATTATATCATATTTTTATTTTTTTTAAGTAAGATTCAACAATTCTCTGCTTCATCTCTATGATTTATAATTTCTTTTTTAATATTCGTGTTATAGTTTTAATAAAATCTCAATAATATCCTCAACACTAACAATAATTATAGCAAACGTACTCTTTTTAGCTCTTTTTTCTTCATATATATATATATATATTTTTTTTTTTTCCTCCTATTTTTGACTTGAAAAAACACTGCAAATGTGATAATATAGTGTTAAATCTACATAATTATCAAACTTAATTCAAGATCTGAATTGTAGGTTTATGGATTAAGTGTTGTCTATTTTAAAACAATATTGTTTTTTTTTAAAAACATCAAATTACATTGTTTTAAATAAAATTTAAAAAATCTGAAATGATTTTATTTTTTTTAAAATAATTTAAAAGAAAATTAATACAATCGGGTCTCATATAAATTTTGCTAAATCTAATTATTGATCTAACCTGGCTAAATCTAATTATTGATCTACCTTGTGGTTCAAGTAATGAATTGACATGTCTCTATCAACTTTTAAAGAAGTTGAATAAAAAAAAATTGCCAGTATTTGTTCAACGCTGAAAGAAACAATTACTTTCTTACGGTCCACACTTCTTAAGAAAAATAATTTATTACAACATTCGCAGTCTCTACGTGTTTCTCTGTTCTCTACTTTCACATTTGCACAGCGAAAAAGGTAGGTAACCCCAAATCCAAAAAGAATATACTGCACAGTACAGCTGCACTGAATCCAATTAATAAGACAAACCTACACAGCCTGAGCTTGTTGACAAGCATGGTACACCATTGCTTATTAGCTCTTTTTGGTAAATTTCATGACCAACAACCAACCATGTAATATTTTGTTGAAGTTGAAGAAAAACAAATACTACAAAAAAGGAGAGCTGGTTTATATTTCATGAAAAAAGGAAAAAAAATGAGTGTTTCCTTGACGGTGATGACCTTTAATCTTCATGATGATCAGGCTGAAGATAGTCCAAATTCATGGGAGAAGAGGAAGGATTTGTGTATTAGTGTCGTCACTAGTTATTCTCCTATGATTCTTTGTACTCAACAAGGTTTGTTGATCCTTTTTTACGTGTACGTGCGCTTGTGTGTGAAATTGTTTCTGGTTTGTTTTCTTTGCGAAGGATGATCTGGGTGTCTTTTTATTTCTGTTTTGGAGATGGGTTTTGGTTCCTTTGAGTTGTAGTTGAGTTTTTTATAGGGGATTTTTGTTCAATGCCTATGTGGGTTGTATATTGTAGTGTTTCCTTCACCTTGTTGATCTTATTGTCTTTCTTTTGGGATTTGAATGGTTTCTATTGGTATCTCTTATTGTTTATTTCTACTTCTTATTTTGTGTATGGATTCAGGTGTGAAAACACAGTTGGATTATCTTCAGCAGTGCTTGCCAGGTAACTGTTTTCCGATGGTTTTATCATTTGGCTTCATACCTTATGCAGTAAAACGTAGTTGACAAGTTTGCACAATCTTTTCTCAACCAATAGTGCTGCTATGTCACTTGATGCATTTTTATCTGCTATTGTAGCCGACACATTCATTGGAAATTCTTAATACCATTTGAAGCTATTCAATCTCCCCATGGCAGCAAATTGACTAGTGTCACTGGGTTCTGTGACATTTATGAAGGCCAAATGATTAAATCGGTCCATATTCCTGCGGTATTAGCGTTTTGCTGGATAGATAAAATGTTGAACTGCCAAACTCTTGCAAATCTTATAATTTTGGTTTCCTAAATAGAACCATGATCCTGAGGGTTTATGCAGGACCATCACCAATATATAAAATATGGAAGGGATAAATCCCAACATACTTGTGTTTCTATTTTCTGTTGTTATATTTTTCTATGTTTCTGCTCTTGACAGTATTGTGTTTTGGCATTCAAATGTATGCAGCGGTCAAAACTCGTTTTTAACTAACCAGAAACTAGGCTTATATTTGGGTTGATTGTTTATATCTGTTAGGTTATGGTCAATTTGGAATATCAAGAAAAGGATCTCAAGACAGCCTAGATGAACACTGTACTATCTTCTATGACAAGGAAAAAGTAAGGAATGACTTGCTCTTCATTCTGGTTGAGATTTCCAATTCTGTTTAACGGAGATATTGATGGGATTTGGCCACTCTTTATGTGCTCTTGTCCTATTAAATGAAGGTAGAGCTGCTAGAAGATGGAACATTTTGGCTATCAGAGTCGCCTTCTGTCCCAGGAAGCATGTCATGGGGTGCTGCAGTTCCATGTATTGCAACGTGGGCTATATCCTTTCCAATACTAGTCTTGTCAATTTTGTGGCCAAGTCCTTTTTTTTATTTGGATTTTTGGAGGTGTCTTCTTCCATGTTTCTTTGACATGATGTCACACATTCCAATTGAAAGGGATTGAGCCCCCAGGCTTTTCATTGCAGATAGTGAATACAAACATGGATGAGTTTAGTCCTCGTGCACGTAGACGAAGTGCTTTACTCACATGGCAACACATTGCATCCTTACCTCCTAGCTTACCAGTTGTGTATTGTGGAGGATTTAACACACACAAAGAATCAACTACAGGACGTTTTCTTCTTGGAAGATCAAGGTATCTTCATTACATAGACACTTGGGTTTTTTAAGTTGTAATTTTCTCGTGTTAGGTTATTGCATGGTATCAACATGAAGAACCCACAGCCATGTTTCAAGTTTGAAACTGCCCTTCTTATAGGTACCAACAATACCAATCAATTAGCTGAACCAAAGAAATAGTTCTCAATTACCTAATGTTCATGTCATTGTATATATAATATGAATGACAATCTCAATTCAGCCCCTTCGGTTCTCACATTTTCCTTAGATAATAGGTGGTGTTGTAATGTTAGTTGCTCCTGTCAAATATAATATATATTCTATTTTGGAACCTCCCTAATAATTTAAATTTTAAGGTGAAATAGTTTTGATATGATATCAAAGTTTTGTTGACCAAAATGATCACAAGTTCAAATTTTATCTTAATCATTTTAATAATGATGGGTTAAAAGTTTGTTGTATCTTGGTCTGTAGTAGTACAGTTGATGAAATGGCTAGTTTAAGAATTGAGGCTTCCATTACCAAGTTATTTCCTTTTATCTTGTGAAACGCTGCTTAAGGATATATGAGCATTTCACTTTCATTCTTAGTGATTGTTTAAGGGATTGATTCAGTAGTAAAAAAATAAAAAAGAGGGGTTGATTCAGTTGCTTGCTACTGGCTTCTGGCTTTTCCTCTGCAGCGAGCATGGTGTAGTGGGAGATATGAGGGATACATGGCCCAATGCTCAAGTGAGGAAAAATGTTTCCCTCGTACACACTTTCCATGATTTCAAAGGTATCGTTTTGCCAATTCTGTAATGATCATTCATAATGATATAATCCCGTCAAAACTCAATTACTTAGTATTGTCAGGTGACAAGCAAGGAGCCCTTGAGTTCTTCAAGTTAATCTTGAGGGCACTCTGCCTCTGCTGGGACCGCCAGACACAGGATCTGCATGTAGATTGGATTCTTTTCAGAGGTAGATCTTTGATTCCTGTCCAGTGCGAATTGGTGAATGATAATATAAACGGGCGCTATCCATCCTCACACTACCCTATATTTGCCGAGTTTATGCTTCCTCGTTCCGTGAGACTGCTTGAACCACCTCTCACTGCAGAAGAAAACCCGCTTGCTGTCTGATTTGAAGTTGATCCTTCCCTCCTCTCCCCTTCTTGTTCTTTCCCATTAAACAGTAAGAGTATCAACTGTCATTCATTGGTTTCAGTGAGAATTTAGGTATCTATATATTTCAAGCACAACATTCTTTTTTTGGGCTATACAAGGATATTCCACTGATTTACTCTTGATTGTATCCAAAAGCCACTGTAGTTTTTTCATACAGGATAAATTATTGACAGCCCTTTACGTTGAGCTGCTACTTTCTCAGCATTGGCCATTCCAAGGATAAATTATGTTGAATCTCTCGAAAGTTGAAGTTGTGAAAACGGAGACCATGGAAACATGGAGCTTAGAATCAGGGAGACATTTATTTGAAATTTTCCCTCGGATTGTACACTACGCAGTGAAAGGAGGATTACTGATTTTCAGCTAAACATAAAAATGAGCAGCTATGAATGTTTCGAGAAGCAAATCATCTTTCATGTGCTGTACAATCCGAGGGGAAATTTCAGACAAATGGCCCTTTGTTAATAAATCAGAAATCCATCAGTTAATTAATATGCCTATAGTAAATTAGAAAAAAAAATTAAAAAAAATTGAAGACCCTATGACCTATGGGATATAAAAATGATTTTATTAATAAAGGAAAACATTGTGATGATGCACAGTTGATTGGCTTGTGCATAATTTTTTTTTTAAATATTTTTTAATTGGAAAATATTAAAATAATATTTATTTAATATATCATTACATTAGAACTATATCAAAATGGTTAAAGAATTATTAATTTAATGATTTTTTTAAATAAAAAACAATCTGAAAATATTTTAAAAAATATATATAAAAAAACACTCACTGAGCTAACAAAATCGAGTTTCTTCCACCCCCGAAGGCTTGCTAAACTAGGATTCAGTCAATAAACACCATCGTACGCATAGTAAGCAATTATTTTTCAGGACATGAATAATTTAATTAGTTGGATGATATAATCTAAGCTCTTTGGTAATTGTGATTGACTAATTATATTAAAAAAGTTTGATAAAACTCTTTATAATAATGATGAATAATGATATTTATGGACTAAGACTATCTAAAACAATTATTTTTTCTTGCACATAGTTTATGGCGTTGAGTTTGACTTACCATAAATCAATAATAGATTTATTTAACTTCAGTTCTCAACCTAAATTTAAATTTTTGAAGGTTAGTTTAACATTGGGTTCAATTATAAATTTAAACACTTTTGAATTTTTTTTAGTTTTAAATTACTTTTTTAATATTTTTGAATTGTTTCGATGTATGAATATCAAAAATAAATTTTAAAAAATAAAATAAAATAAAAATAATTTCAATATATTTTCAAAAGAAAAAATTTTGAAAAGTACAAAACATATACGAAAATTATTTTTACTTGGAAACCCATAAAAAAATATTTTAAAAATTTATTTTTAATATAACACTTAAAAAAAAAACAATTTTTTTTTTAAAAATAAAGTCAAACTATACTCCCAAGTACCTTTTAAAAAGATAAATAGTCTCTTTTAATGACTCGCTTGTGGTTAATTACGAAATAACTTAAGAAAGTCTTGGCTATTGCGTATGGACTAAATTATCTGTGAACTCAAGACGAAGCAAGTCTCTTGAATTCGAGTTAAAAAGGTAAACCATATTCTACTCCTCTAAATACTCCAATGTTCTAATTTGGTTTTATAATTAAAAAATTATAAAGGTCAAATTTTTGTGTTGACAAAAAGCTCCAAGGTTACCATTTGCTATGAACAGCCAAGAAAAACTAATAATGGGATCATTTTTCAATTTTAGTACATCCTATATTTTTCTGTGTGTCACATCAATTATTTTTCAATACAATGAAAAATATTCAAGTTATAAAAAATTATTTGATATTATAATCTAAAAATATTTAAAAACACTTTGAAAAACAATCACTATTACACTGTCAATCACTACCTTAACATATTATTTTTGTGGTTTTACTCGAAATACATCATGCAACAAAAAAGAAAAAGAAAAAAAAAGGCAAATAGTTGCCAATATAACCGAAGAACATTGCTAGCAAGGTGGTTGCGTGGTGACGGGATCATGGGGGATCCACTTCCACTCCACGATCTCACTTTTTCCTTTTCTCCTTTTGTGTTCTCCACAATCTTGCAAGGTCACTCTCACTCTCAAAATGTGTATTCCTTTGTTTGGTGTTTGTTGGGGCCGAAGAAAAGAAAAGTGGATTTTTCTACACCCTTCTTTTCGTCATGATTCTAATTCAAGAATAATTAGTTGCTATTTGTGCAAGAACATTGTGTTAAAACCAAAGAATATAGGGCATGATATTGTTCCATATAAATTTTATTAGATATTGATGTTTGGTACTTAAAAAACTGTTTGGGTGCACCGCGTTCTCAAAAAATTCAATTTTTTTAATTAAAATTTAATATAATTTGTATGTTTTGGATTGTTTTGATGTGCTGATGTCAAAAATAATTTTTTAAAAAATAAAAAAACATCATTTGTATGCATTTCGACACGAAAAGTTATTTGAAAAACAACTGTTACCACACTGCCAAACATAAGAGTTTATTATTGTTTCTTGACTTTTGCAATTTTATAAAATGATATCAAATCTATCTTTGGTGTATAATTTTAATTCAAAATTTTATTATTGAATATGTTTTTAAGTAGTTTATTATTATTAAGAGTTTGTAACTCCTTAAATAAAATTTTAAAAAATAAATAAATTAGAAAATCTGAAAATAATAGATTTTTTTTCAATTTACTTTTTAAAAAACAATGTCATTATGTAGGTAATTTCATGTTTTATGTTAAATGGTTCCAAATATAAATCTTTAATTGAAAAATCAAATAATATAATTACTTGATAAAATCTATATTATCCAATGGTTTATAGTTTATACAAAAATAATTCTAGGTTAGGACTATCACTTGATAAGCACGTTCATTAGACTAAAAAAGCTCTTCATTTTTTTATAGTGAAAACGAAAACTTGAGAATGAATTTAGGCACAACTCTCTATTCTCAAAGCATAATCCACTTTGGTAAACTTTAGTAATATTTAAAAAAAAAAAAAGAATTTCACTAGCACTATAACTAGGAAAGAAAAAAACATGAAAATAAAAATAAAGTATCTTACTTGACGTAGTATTTAGTATAATGGTAACGGGTATTTCTCAAAATATTTTTTACTTAAAAAAATATTAAAATTAATTTGAAAAGATAAAAAATATTATTTTAAAATAAATAAAAAATTAATTTTTTTTAAAAAACAATCGCACCACAAAAACAAACATACCATACCTTGAAACAAAATACTATAGCTCTATTGATTATTAAAAATATAAAAAACAAGATCACCTTTAAATTTAATTTAGCTTAATTTGTGTATTTATTATGAAGATATTTGCTTATGCAATATATTCAACTCATAAATGATATTTGTTGGCACTCAGGGAGTGTTTATTTTTTGGTATAACCTATTTTTTATAACCTGCTTTTTTAAACTACATTTCACAGTATTTTTTATTTGAAAAGATAAAAAATATTAAATTAATATATTTTAAGAATTTTTCAAGAATTTCAATATATTAATAAAAAAAATAAAAAACTCTAAATAATATATATTTTTAATTAAAAGATACTTTAAAAAAAACCTCAACCGTACTACAAAATTCACACTTTATAATGAAAATAGGAGGGTAATCAACACTAATTTTTCTAAGAAAAACTAAAAAAATATATTATAAAATGAGAAAATAATAAGAAAGGACCCTCAATTTCCGTGATACAATCAATCTCGACCTCACATCAAGAAGAAAAACAAGAACATCAACGATCAGTAATCTCCCATTTGAAAATTTATGAACTAAAAAATAACATAGCCAGTACTAATAAGTAATCAATAATTAATTAATCACCAACTAAAAAAATTTAATTAATTGGCATCCATTTTGGTAACTGCAAAACAACGGAACAAAGCCCACGCACACAGACACCCACGTATCTCCTCCTCCACTACCGTTTCCATTTCTTGTGACCAAAGAAGAAAACAGAGATGGAATAAAGAAAACTGAGAGAGAGAGAGATAGAGAAGAGAATCAGGTTAGCAGGAGATCTGATTTAGCTAGGTAGCTAGCTAGCTAGCAATAACAGCCATGGCGGGAGTTTCTCTCGCGCTCAGATTAGGAATCTCTTTCATGAAGTTTTCTTTGCTTTTGTTGTTATTAGCCTATCAATCCCATTCCTTCTATCTTCCTGGTGTCGCCCCTCAGGATTTCGTTACTGTAATTTACTCTACACCTTACTTCACTTATTAAATACGCATGCATGCATGTATAATTATGCTGCTTTTGCAGAGAAATCGAAGATTTTGGGTTAGATCTTCTTGTTTTTCCCTTGATGGATTGTTACTGATTCTGTTGTTGTTTGCATGGGATATATTGTTTTTGTTTTTTCCCTTTCTTTTCTTTCTTTTTAATGTTTTTTTCTTGACAACTTTTGATTCTTGTTCTTTTGTGATTTTATGGACTTAATTTTACATTTGCTTTTTTTTATTTTAAGGAAATGATTTGTAAATTTTTGTTTGTTTCTTTCCTTTTTTGAAAAAAATAAGATTGGGATTTTGCAATCTGGAGGTGAAAATAATGGGTTAATCATAGAAATCTGATTTTGCAATGGAAATTTGGTAACTTAGAAGGTTCAAGTGAGCTTTTCTGTGTTTAACTGTGTTTCAGTGGATGGTGTTTTTTCATCACTCGCTTTGTTTTTATCTCTCTGAACTAAGTGAGATCAAAGAGTTTTGCTGCGAATGTTGTTCTGTTGAATTTGGGACCTTGAATTTATCTGGTTTCCACATGTATGTATAATGATCGTGTTGTTTGATCCAAGTGTTTGTGGTGTATGGAGAAGAGGGTGGGGTTGGGGGAGGGAACCGAGCAAGTGTGGTATGTTCCTTGTAACCATCAAAGCCAAGTTCTCAAATATTGATTGTTATTTCAATGCGTGAATGTTTATGTACTTTTATACCCATTAACATTGCATTATGTGGTTTGTAAATGGCTAGTGGTGATGCTTCCAAGGTGAATGTCCTAGTGCTTGTGACATTAGTTACCCTCAATGAATTATGATGATAGGATTTTAATTCAGTCTTCTCATCGTGGAATGTCGATACATCAAGCATGGTCTCCTGCATAGTTTCTTTATATGCTTTGCATGTGTTTTCCATTTAATGAAGAAGAGCTCTATCTATTGTTGTTTTGATCTTTTTATGCCTGCCAAGTTCCAACATTTTGTTTACCATTACAGGGGGCTGAGTTAAAGGTGAAAGTAAACAAACTGACTTCTACAAAAACACAACTTCCGTACTCATACTATTCCCTCCCATATTGTCCTCCAGATCGTATAGTTGACAGTGCAGAGAATCTTGGAGAAGTTCTTCGTGGTGATCGTATTGAAAACTCTCCTTATGTGGTAAGCTGTCTTAATATAGCTTGCTAGTCGGTTCTCTCTGCATATGTCCTCTCCTGTGGCTACTGTGTAGTTGACATAAATGTTTTGTTGCAGTTTCAAATGAGAGAACCGCAACAGTGCCGAATTTTATGTCGTATAACCCTTGATGCAAAAACAGCAAAACAATTCAAGGAAAAGATTGATGATGATTACCGGGTCAACATGTGAGTGCTAATTCCTTACACTCTTGGTTATGATTTTTATGTGAATAACATCTCTTATGACTTTCTGGTAAATGCTGCATGGAACAGGATTTTGGATAATCTTCCACTTGTTGTGCCCATTACAAGGTTTGATCAGGAAAATGCGGTAGTGTATCAACATGGCTTCCAAGTTGGTCTTAAAGGGCAGTATGCTGGGGTAAGTTCTTGCTCTGTCTAATCTGTTTTGATTATTATTATTGAATGCTGAATAGCGATTACTGAAGCAATTTATTTTTGTTTGCAGAGCAAAGATCAAAAACATTTTATCCACAATCACTTGACATTTACTGTCAAATTTCACAAAGACTCTCAGTCAAATTTAGCCAGGATTGTTGGGTTTGAGGTCAAACCATTCAGGTTATTCTCTCTGATTCTATGATTCTAAATTGCATTTTTTCTGTTAACTTCCCTTTGTCTGTGAAATGACAGTCCGCTCTTTTATTCTAAGACTTATCATTTTAAATGAATCCAGCGTTAAACATGATTATGATGGTCAGTGGAAGAATGAGAATACACGACTAACAACCTGTGATCCCCACGCAAGGCGTGCAGTTACTAGCTCTGAATCTCCTCAAGTGATTGAGGATAAGAAGGATGTGATATTTACATATGATGTTGCATTTGAGGTCAGTCCTGTACTTTCATGTAAAGAAGTGACTTTTGCTGGTTGCTTCTATGACTCTAGCTTATAGTGTTGCTTTCTACTGTTGGCACATGTCTTGTTTTACCCTGCAGGAAAGTGAAGTGAAGTGGGCTTCTCGGTGGGATACCTATCTTTTGATGGCTGATGATCAAATTCATTGGTTCTCAATTGTCAATTCTTTAATGATTGTTCTTTTTCTCTCGGGGATGGTGGCTATGATCATGTTGAGGACACTTTTTCGGGATATCTCAACGTACAACCAACTGGAGACCCAAGAAGAAGCCCAAGAGGAGACAGGATGGAAATTGGTCCATGGGGATGCTTTCCGGCCTCCAACAAACTCAGACCTCCTCTGTGTCTATGCCGGGACAGGGGTTCAGTTTTTTGGGATGATTCTCGTTACTATGATATTTGCTGCACTTGGTTTCCTTTCTCCATCGAATCGAGGTGGGTTGATGACAGCCATGCTCCTTCTCTGGGTATTTATGGGTCTTTTTTCTGGATATGCATCAGCTCGTCTTTATAAGATGTTCAAGGGAACAGAATGGAAGAAAATTACTCTGAAAACGGCTTTCATGTTTCCTGCAACAATCTTTGCCATATTCTTTGTCTTGAATGCTCTAATATGGGGTGAGAAATCATCTGGGGCAGTGCCTTTTGGAACCATGTTTGCTCTGGTATTCTTATGGTTTGGCATTTCAGTTCCACTAGTCTTTGCTGGTAGTTATATTGGTTTCAAGAAGCCTGCAATTGAGGATCCAGTGAAAACGAATAAGATCCCAAGGCAGATTCCAGAACAGGCCTGGTACATGAAGCCAGTTTTCTCTATTCTAATTGGAGGCATTCTTCCATTTGGAGCTGTCTTTATCGAGCTCTTCTTCATCCTTACATCAATATGGCTGCATCAGTTCTACTACATTTTTGGTTTCCTATTCATTGTCTTTGTCATCCTCATTGTCACTTGTGCCGAGATCACAATTGTGCTTTGCTACTTCCAGCTGTGCGGTGAGGACTACCTTTGGTGGTGGAGGTCTTACCTGACATCAGGGTCCTCTGCAATTTACCTCTTCCTCTATGCTGCTTTCTACTTCTTCACGAAGCTTGATATTACAAAACCAGTGTCTGGGATCTTATACTTTGGCTACATGCTGATTGCCTCATATGCTTTCTTTGTGCTTACTGGCACAATTGGCTTCTATGCCTGCTTCTGGTTTACCAGGCTCATGTACTCATCAGTGAAGATTGATTAATTGTTTGGTGCAGCCTGAAAGGAATTGGCTTGTTTGTTTATACACTATAAAGAGCAAATACCTCGTTTGGGACTTGGGATCAGAATTGGGGGAAAGAGGTACATTCAGAATTACCATTTGGGTTAATTTTTGAGTCTTAAATCATAGGAAAATGTTATTAGCATCTTAAACACAGGTTTGGTAGATCTAGTTATTTTTACAGTTTTTTCCTGGTTTGACTTGATGTTTCCCTTTCCTGTGACATCTAGGGGGATTGTAAAGCAGCCACCCTGCACTCCCCATTCAAGAAATGAGAATCAATCCTTGTACTATCAGTGCTTGTGCCCACCTAACAAACTATTCCCTGATAAACTATCAACTGTCCACAATAAAATTTTCATGCTTAATTTTCTGTTTCTAATTCACCATTTAGTTCTTTGCATGACAGTGCCTCTGTTATAATACACTACACTCATGATGGCCATTTTGTTTTGTTTGCCCACTTGTGCTTAAGAGTGTTACTGCTGTCATAACAAATATTCGATCATTGGACATTGTAAGCCTCGTATGCTGAGAACTAAAAAGAAAAGAGAAGGAGACTCTGATTTCAATTCATGCTCTAGTCCTTAAGAAGCTCACAATCAATTCTTTGGAAGTACAACTTGTTTTGACCAATGTCGTAACCCACATTGTAGTTCTGTTGGGCCATCATTCCAATGACGGACAAATTTTTGGAGTTGTCTCCATTGACAGCACTAGAACCTATGGCCAGGCAAAACACTATTGGAGCTATGGAAGAAACATACTTTGGGTGTCGAGCACTAATTGTGCTCCATTCGCAAAATGGAAAGTTACTGCCGGGAACCCACTAAGATCCTCCCTCACACTCCCAATGTAGCACAGTTGGTTTGGCATGCCTTTGTACCGTTGTAACATCTCTCTGAAGAGACTTTGAACTTCTTCGCTAAGTGCATTATATGCATCTTGGGCTAGCCAAGTATATGCAGTTCCTGAATCAAGGATCACTCCATTATCAACCATGGCTGTCCTTTCAAAAATACGACGGTCTATCTCTAGCAGTTTACCTTCTATACTAATTCCTTCAAGTGTTACGTAATATATAGCGACCATAGCTGCTTTCTAAAGGTGTTGAATCACCTTCCATTATTGCTCCATCACCCAAGGATAGCTGGTTGTAAGGATATGAGGATCCATTATATTACCAACGCTGTAGGAGAATTGAGAACCTAATTGAGTTATCAAAGATGTCTCTCTGCCAACTCCAAGTCCAAATACTCCATTGTATTGACCTTTATCAACTTCAAGATTTCGACCACACCCCAAAAGTACCCTTGGCACCACAATCTTCGTGTCGTCTATCGTCTCGAAGGAAAGTTGTTCAAAAACATAGATCCCGGTCGATCCAGGACCTCGAACATATGTTGTATTGTAAGTACATTCATTATAGGAGTTGCATTTGGAATGGTTACACCTGTATCTCCTGCATGACATGCTAGAATAAGTGAGAGACTTCCTAGGATCAAAAATTGAAATAGGTGATTTGCTTGAACAAGGACTGCAAGGAAGACACTTGATCCATAGAAAACTACTGCCACTGTCCATGATTGCTAGCTGTGGAAGTGGTGGATGGCCGATAGAAAAATTTATGTAGAATAGTTCACTGGGCTGGCTAAGGAGAAGAGTGGTTCGAATGCCATGGCTATCCGAGACTAGTCCGGACACCTGAACAAAACGCGCAATTGAAGTTTCCATAGCACGTCTTGCACGATCAGCAATGGTGCCATTAGCATTATAACGGGGAGAAAAGATGGAGTCGCGATGAATTAGTTTGGTGACCAATCGCTTAGGTTTGGGGATGGCAGGTGCAAGTGCAACCATGGTGGTGCTCATGGTTAGGGTAAAATGACTTGTGAAAGCTACAAACAGGATTGCAATATCTATTGCTGCCATGGTAAGCGTTCTTGGGTGCTACGACTTGGGATTCTTTAACACTAAGAGAAAGGAAGCTTGGGATGCAGGAGCTGTGGCAGGCCAAAAGATCAGAGTATAAAGAAAAAGAGATCATGGAGAAAGATGCAGGTTAGGTTAGTACTGGGAGAGGAACAGAATGAGCGTGAAAGCATTTAAATCTCGTGGATATTTTATAAAATGTAGAGGAATAATATGAAAGACAAGAAGCTTTTCTTATGCCATATATGCTCAAATCATTTTCTTACTGTACGTATCTGTGTAGTTAACATCCTTCTTTCTTGCCTCTTTTCTTTAGTTTCAAACCTTATATACAAAATAAAAATAAATTCACTTATCATCTGGTATATAAGCTCTAGTCTTCGATACTTGAATGATAGCTAACATAATTTTTTCCCAGTATGGTTTTACGTCTCTGCATTCACTTCATCTATGAGAGAGGGAGGCCTCGCCTGACTCACTACATTTGCTGACGATCATGGATCAGTGCAGCAACAATATTTGTTACCAGTAGGATCTGGTTTGCACGTAAAGCTTTTGAGCATGCATCAGGGCATTGATCATCACAGTAACAGCTACCAATATTAGACCTATTTCGACATCTGATTTCCTTTGAATGGCTGAAACCTACAGAAATAAACAGATCACAGAATACAGAAATAAATTGAGAACGTTTTCTTCATGAGGTTAGCTGTTTGGTTGGAGGCCATTTATCCAATGTTTGCCTATACTGGTTGTCACGTGTTGTAAGTTTTGAAGAGTGTCATGAGGTGGATCTACTGTGGTAGCTAGATCTTCCCTGCATCCCTTTGGTTCTTCTGGCACAGTTTTTTCTCAAATGGAATGCAGGTGATTTCTCTCTAGGAAAACCTGGTCCTGCTGGCATGGCTGGGGTGCTTTGCAACTCTATATATTGACTATCTTATCTGTCGATTTTACATATGCCAATTAGGCTAAGCATGAATGCTGCTATAAAAAAGACGATAGAAATATCATGTTCTTAGGGTGATTCACATGAATGGCACCCGTCTGATCGATAGCACACATGTTTTTTTTTTTTTTATTAATATATATGAGTATTCGGCTAACTTGCGTGCATCTTGACTAATCTCACGGGCCCTAAAATTAACAACCATGTAAGCTTCCAGTACCATCATATTAGCAACTATAGTGCTCGAACCTGAACATAAATGTTATTTTATGAGTCAATTGTGCTGTTGAAATTATAATGGCAATTTTTTAGGAAAATGGAAATTTTTCTTAGTTAATTTGATGTTTTTCTATTTATATTTCTCTATTATGTATTATATGCTTTACTATATATTTTTTATTTGAAGGGATGGTTTTTCTATTTTTTTTATATATAAAAGAGTTGGAATAATCTTTTAAAAAGGGATAATGTTTTTTTACATTCTAAAAACTTTTTTTTGTCTAGGTTGCAGTGATATTACAGGCAATAATCTAGGATAAACTATGCTTGTAAAACAACAAAAAAAATATTATTGGGGAAAGAAAATGTGTATTGAATGTTCCTAGATTTTTAAGCTCGGGTGATGAGTGAATTTATAATCATTAAAATCGTAAATTCTATAATTATAGTATTAAAAATAAAGATAAAAAGGGATATGATTATCAATTAATTATTGGTATTTCAGTTTTGTTACTTTATCTGGCCCATTACATTTTAATCTGTAACCATTCACGAGCCCAGTCTAGCTCACATGAGTCATTTCAAGCTTCTCCACTGTATTGATATGGCCCATGAAACTTTAATCTAGAGCTCAGCTATGAAATTGGACTCTTTTGGCCCATTTAAAGATCATCTTCATCTCCATCTCTCATGATATATGTCTGCAGGAGAGAGCTTTGGCTAAGAGCTAGCCAGCAGTTCCTATTCTTTGTAGACAATGGCTTAAAGCACCCAACTTTTCTTCTGATTCTCGTCTCCCCCACCATAAAAATGATAATTACCTCTTCAGTTGCAACGTGTAAGTACACTTCTCTAGTTTCAAATTTTTAGAAAGTATTTTTGTTTTGTTTTTTGGTTTGAATTAAACTTGTTGGCAAACATGGTTTCAGGGAAAGACTGTGGGTCTTCTTCTAACTACCCTTTATGTGTCATGGCTTTGTATCATTCTAAATTGAGGGCTTCCTCTCTCAAAATGGAGCCTTTCACTGTTTCTTATGACCAGAGATCAGAGTTCCTCAAACTCAGTTACCTCCATTCTTTTCAGGTATACCATGAAGCTGTAATCACTAATTCATGCTTGGCTAATCTGGGTTTTCGTTATAAGTTATAGTCATATCTACTTTACTGTATTGGGTTTCTTCTCTTCCATGAAACAAGAAAGCAAGTGAAATTTGATGATGTGTTTTATTCTCTTTGTATTGTTCGGTTAAATACTTTTTTATTTCATTAGGCTATTATGTTTGTTCTAGCTCATTGGTTTTCCATGCTAATTAGGAACATTTGTTTCACTTGTTTGAAATGTATGTGAAGAGGCTAGTCTTATGGTATATTATACATGGCCTCTGATTTTTTTTTTTAAAGTTGTGTGTAGTGAGAGAAATGTGTTTGGCTGCTTAGGAGTTCGACAACTCTAGGATCAGTTTAGGTATTGGAATTGCTTTGTTGTAATCTTAGTTGTCATTCCCCTGATTCAGCTTTTGCGAGTTGTGGCTTTGTTTAGTTTTATTATTTCTTGTGAAAATCTGTACGATTGATTGCACTGTTGTTTACACTGCAAACAAAAGTGCTATTTGAGAAAAGTAATGGTTTCATCTTCTGCAGTTAAAATTCTTACACATCAAAATGTTGAATGTTGACAAATATTTTAATCTCTATTGATGGAAAAATGTGACCGTATTAGTTATGGGCCTTGGCAACTTTAATGGGAAATTGGTTGAATCAATTATGTGTTTTGGTGGATGAAATATGTGGACTGATGAATGTTTATTTCCATATGGATAATGTGATTGAAGCTTCATCAGTAAAAGCTACAGATGATGATTTTGATTGCACACATGCACCTAAGGTCCTGAGGAAATAAACTATCAATGAATATATCTCACCCAACTGACAGGTGAAATAGCTTAGATCAACTTGAAATGAGCCATCGGTAGTCATCAACACCATAAAGGGTTGCCAATAAACAATATTAATTTGCTACAGTCTGGTGTGGAACTTTTTCAGGAAAATAGATTTTTTTTTCAATTTTTTTTCTATTCTG
>Ga0307515_10002592_pt1 | contig 38996 bp, 45 predicted proteins | sample 17_EM_MG_FD_194513 | JGI IMG/M metagenome (GOLD analysis project Ga0307515, IMG submission 194513) | Populus trichocarpa ectomycorrhiza microbial communities from riparian zone in the Pacific Northwest, United States - 17_EM | ecosystem: Host-associated > Plants > Roots > Unclassified | place... | reverse complement strand
ACGACACCACCAGCTTGTTGAAGCCCTGCGCCTGCAGGTACTCGTGGCGCACGTCGTCGCGCATCACGCCGATGGTGTAGGTCTTGGCGTCCTGCAGGCTGCGCACGACGATGTCTTTCTGGCTGCGCAGCTTGTACAGGTGGTAGTCGATGCGCATGAACTCGCCGGCCCACTTGAACTGCTCTTCGCGCGCCGGCGTGCGGGCGATCAGGTAGATCAGCACGTTCGGTTCGCGCAGCGCCATGTCGTAGGCACGCGCCCAGGGATAGAGCGAGAGGCTGTAGTCGGTGAGGCCTGCGCGCTGCAATGCGGTCTCGACGATCTGGCTGGCCGGGCCGATCACCTTGCCGTCTTTCGCAAAGGTGAATGCCGACGTCTCGGTCACGGCCCTGATGGGCTCGGCGGCAGCCCAGGCGCAGGCCAGGGTCAGCAAGGCGGCGGTGAACAGGCGTTGTTTCATCGGGGTTCTCCGTGGCGGGTCAGGTCAGCCCGCAAGCTGGTTACGGCCCTGGTCCTTGGCGCGGTACAGGGCCTTGTCGGCGTGGTGAAGAAGGGTCTCGAAACGGTCCATGGTCTGCGGGTCGAACTCCGCGACACCGATGCTGAGCGTGACGTGGGGCGCCACCTCTGAGCCGCTGTGCGGCAGCGCCTGTGCCTTCATCGCGGCGAGCAGGCGCTCGGCCGCGCTTCGGGCACCGGCCGCATCCACGCCGGGCAGCAGCACGGCGAACTCTTCGCCGCCGATGCGTGCCGTCAGCTCGCCGGCGCGGGCGAAGGTGTGCTTCAGCACATCGGCCACGTGCTTCAGGCACTGGTCACCCTGCGCATGGCCGTAGGTGTCGTTGTAGCGCTTGAAGTAGTCGACGTCGCACAGCAGCACCGACAGCGGTTGGCTGAGGCGCTGTGCGCGGCGGAACTCGGCGTCCTTCACCTCGTCGAAGTGGCGGCGGTTCGCGAGCCCGGTCAGCGGGTCGATGCGTGACAGGTCTTCGAGCCGCGCATTGGCGGCACGCAGCTCGGCGGTCTTCTCGTCCACCAGCTCGGCCAGCCGGTCGCGGTGGGCGGCGAGATCGCGCTCGTCGAGGCGCTGCCGTTCCAGGTACTCGGCCAGCTTGCCCTGCAGCTGGTTGACGCCGCCTTCGAGCAGAGTCAGCTCGTCGCGGCTCGCGGTGCGGCGCTCCAGCTTGAGCAACTCGTCGAGGTTGGCGGGAGTGACGGCATTCAGGTGGCGGGCGATGCGCTGCACATGCACCGTGACCATGCGGTTGAAGAGCCACATGATCAGCCCGGCCAGCAGCACCGACTGGATCACCTGCGTGACGATGATGCCCGCGAGCTCGCTGCGCAGCCGTGCCCACAGCACGCGCTCGTCGCCCTGCAGCGTGAGCTCGCCCACGAGTTCGGTCGACCCGGCATACGGCGAATAGGTGAGCTGGCGCTTCAGCGACGGCGCGAGCGTGGAAGCAGGCTCGCCTTCTTCATGGCGCTCGATGATTTCGGGAGGCCGCCCCGGCCGTGGAATGCGCAGCTCGACACGCCCCACCGGGCTCACGTGCGACACGCTGTCGACGTGGCTCTGCAGTTCGTCGCGGTCCATCTCCCAGATGGCCTTGGCGAGCGTGCGCTGGAACACCTTGTCGATCAGCGCCAGCTCGGCCGTCATCGCGGTCAGGTTGCCCTTCCAGGCCGACCAGGTGCGCACCGCCACGGCGGCCAGCGTGAAGACGATGCTGAAGGCGACCGTGCCCAGCACCAGCCGGCGGCCGAGCGAGCGCGTGGGCGCCTCGGCGGCGGCCTTGACCGCTTCCGCGGCAGCGTTCACCGCAGAGGCCGCCTCCGCAGCCTCAGAGCCACTTTTTCTGGAGGCTCTCATAGGTGCCGTTTTTCTTGATCGTCTCCAGCGCCTTGCGGAAGCGCTCGACCACGGCATCGGGGGTCTTGAGGCTGAAGGCCATGTCCAGGCCGCCGCCGTCGCGGCTGATGTCGTCCAGCAGCAGCGCGTGCGACAGCACGGTGTGGGGGTTGTCGCCGGCCTGGCGCACCAGGTAGTAGGCGTTCAACTCGTTGGAGACCCACATGTCGACACGGCCGAGCCGCAGCTTCTCGTAGTTGAATTCGTACTTGTTGCTCGACTGAAGGTTCTTGCCGATCACGAAGCCCTTGGCGACGAGGTACTGCTCGCCGGCGTCTTCGTTCACGGTGGCGATCTGGTACTTGCGGGCGTCGTCGAGGTTCTTGATGCGCAGGTTCGCATCGGCGCGCGTGAAGAGGAACATGCGCGTCGGTGCGATCACGCCCACCCACTTGAACAGCTTCTCACGCTGCGCCGTGCGGGTGATCGAATAGATCATCACGTTCTCGCTGTTCAACGCGATGTCGTAGGCGCGGGCCCAGGGCATCGACTGGATGTTCCCCTGCATGCCCACTTCCTTCAGCACGGCCTGCACGACCTCGGTGCTGAGGCCGGTGACCTGCCCGTTTTGGGTCATGTTGTAGGGCGGCAGTTCTTCCGTCACGATGCGCAGCTCGTCTGCGGCGGCGGCATGCACCGTCAGGCAGGCCAGGGTCGCCAGCAGCAACGCTCGGGCGCGCATGCGAGTGAACAGAATCCGGCTCATATGAACTGATACCTCGATCAGGCTGGAACGCCTATTGCGAAGAAGCGACGAGCCAACCATCGGCCGAACCGTCCTATCGTCATTTTCGACCGCCCGCCGCGGAAACTTGAAGCGGCAAATGCCAGAACTGTCACAAAGCGCAGCGTCATCGTGCGCCGAAGCCGATATGCTGATCATCCCCAGGAGACCCTTGCCATGACCGCGCCCGTCCACCACATCACCCACCCGCTGATCCAGCACAAGCTCACGCTGATGCGCGAGAAAGACCGCAGCACCAACAGCTTTCGCCGCCTGTTGAACGAGATCAGCATGCTGATGGCGTACGAAGTCACGCGCGACATGCCGACCCAGCTGATCGAGATCGAGACCCCGCTCGAGAAGATGCAGGCGCCGGTGATCGAGGGCCGCAAGACGGTGTTCGTGAGCATCATGCGGGCCGGTGCGGGCTTTCTCGACGGCATGCTCAACGTGGTGCCTGGTGCACGCATCGGCCACATCGGCCTGTACCGCGACCCGAAGACGCTGGTGGCGGTGGAGTACTACTTCAAGATGCCGGCCGACATGCACGAGCGCGACGCCATCGTGCTCGACCCGATGCTTGCTACCGGCAACTCGGCCGTGGCGGCAGTCGACCGGCTGAAGGAGACCAAGCCCAAGTCGATCCGCTTCGTCTGCCTGCTGGCCGCGCCCGAGGGGCTGAAGAACTTCACCGAGGCCCACCCCGACGTGCCGGTCTACACCGCCGCCATCGACCGCGAGCTCAACGAGCACGGCTACATCGTGCCGGGCCTCGGCGACGCGGGCGACCGGCTGTTCGGGACCAAGTAGATGCGCGGAGCGCTGCTCGCCTTCTGGGCTGCGCTGGCCGTGTGGCTGAGTGCGGTCTCAGGCCCAGCGTTGGCAGCCGATGCCGTGGCCGCCGGGTCTGCCACGGACACACAGCAGGTCAACGCCTTCATCGACGAATGGCACGACGACGCGGCCCACGCGCGCTTGCGCTTCTTCGACAAGATGGCACCGGGCGCCATCTACATCGGCACCGACAAGACCGAACGCTGGACGCGCGACGAGCTGAAAGCGTGGTCGAAGAAGTACTTCGAGCGGCCATCGGCCTGGGCCTTCACACCGATCAAACGCAATGTGGCCTTCTCGGCCGACAAACAGTTCATCTGGTTCGACGAACAGCTCGACACGCAGATGGGCGTGTGCCAAGCCTCGGGTGTGGTTCAGCGAACGGCGAGCGGTTTGCAGATCCTGCACTACCAGCTGTCGCTCGCGGTGCCAAATGAACTGGTTGATCAGTTCACAGACGCGATCCGCAAGGCCGGAGAAAAGAAGTAGGCCGATAGCACGAAGGTCTAGAACTCGACCTTCAGCCCCAGGTTCAGGCGGCGATCCGACAGGTCGGACTTGCCGAACAGCTGCTCGTAGTCGATGAAGGCGGCCACGCCGCGCTTGAACTGGGCCGAGAGGCCCAGGCTCCACAGACCGAAGTTCTTGTCGGGCTCGGCATTCGGCTCGGCCACCAGCTGCAGGTCGGAGCCGACCAGCGTGGCGTTCAGGTTGCCGCCGTTGCGCTCGCTCTGGCGTTGCAGCTCTACCCGGCCGTGCGGCACGACGATGGCGTAACGCGTGGCGAAGATGAACTGCGCCTCGGTGCCCAGTGCGACCGCGTTGGACCGCACGCGCTGCTCGTTCACCGAGAACGGGGTGTCGCCGCTCTCGGTGTAGCCGTCGACCTTTACGCGCAGCGTCTCGATGCGCGCGTACGGTGACACCACCGTCGCGCGGCCGAGCAGCTGGTAGCCCGTGGTCAGGCTCACGCCGGTACCGGTGCCGCGCGTGTCCGCGTGCGCCTGCCCGCCGGTCGAGGTGTTGCGCTTCAGCGAGAAGTCGTTTCGCGCGAGCGACAGCGCAGCGTCGATGTACCAGGCAGCCGCGGGTTCGAACGAGCCGTAGAGCGTCAGACTGTTGCCATCGGAGGTCTGCGCATCCGACAAGCCCGACAGGTCGGAACTCGAGCGCGCGTGCCCGAACGATGCGCCCAGCACCGCACGCCGGCTCAGCCGGTAATCGGTGCCGATCGACACGCCATCGGTCTTCACCTTCAGCGCGCTGCCGGTCTTGGCCTCCTGCACGGCCAGCGTGCCCATCATGTAGGCGCCCCAGCCTTCGCTGCGCGTGGCGTCCGGCCCGGATTCGCCTGTCCCTGCCGCGCCCTCGGACGACAGCGGCACGTTGCGCCCATTGATCTGCACCGTGGTGTCGTTGACCCACGTGGCGCGGCTTCCCTGGCGGAGCGTGCGCATGCGGGCCTGGGCGTGATCGAGCTGAATGCGCACGCCCTGCATCGCCGTGGTGGTGTTGGTGCGTGCAGCGGCCAGCGCCTGCGCCCCGATCGCGGTGCCGCCCAGCGTGTAGGCCTTGGTGCCCCGCACGCTGGTGATCACCGTGCCCAGCACGGTGACGTCGACACAGGTCTGCGTTGCCTCGGCGGGCAGCACGTTGGCCAGGCAGTAGCGGTTGCTGCCGCCCTTGCGGTCTTCATCTGTGGTGCCCCACGTCAGGGTGCCTTGGGAGAACACGCCGCTGGCATTGGTGGCCAGCCCACCGGCCGAGCCTTGCTGCGCGCCGGTGCTGTCGATGCGCGTGCGCGTCAGCGCCGCATTGGCCAGCGGTTGGCCTTGTGCGTCGCGGACCTCGATCCTGCCGCCGTTGGTCTGGCCGTTGCCATCGATCACCAGCCCGTCGGGCGCCAGCACGCGAATGCTCGTGCCGGGCGGCAGCACCGATTGCGCCATGGCAGCGTGAACGGAAAGCATCAGTGCGAGGGCGGCAGCCAGGCGAGCACACGATGGGAACGGCGGGTGAAAAAGGTTCATGGCTTCAAGTGGAGAGAGAAGAGGTTCAACGGCTGCGTGCAGCCTGGCTTGGCGTCAGCACGAAGTCACCCGACTCGTGCCCGGCGAAACGGATCGGCGCGTACTCGGGCTGCTGCGTCACCTTGAGCCGCTGCGCCAGCAGCGCGAAGCGCGCGTTGACGGCATTGAACAGCTGCTGGGCCTGCACCGGCTCGCGCAGGTTGGCGAGCACGTCGATCAGGCTGCGCGCAAAGATCGAATGGCCGCCGCCTCCGCCATCGACCACCGGTTCCAGGCCGCCCGAGGTCATCGCGATGCGCGAGCGGTTCTTCTGCAGCTGCCGCAGCGCCGTGCGGTGCGCTTCTTCGGAGAGGGCGTTGTCGATCTCGGGCACGGCCGAGCGCGTCAGCGTGCCCGAGTAGCACGAGTCGGCGATCACGAATACGCTGCGTGCCGACATGGCCGCGAGCTGGTCGGTCACGTCGATGATCGACACCCAGTTGGCCACGTCGCCTTGTTCGCCGTCCACCGGAATCCAGTAGCCGCGCTGCGTCACGCTGTCGATCTCGCCGTGGCCGGCGTAGTAGATCAGCACCTGGTCGTTCTCGGTCACGCGCGAGCGCAGCTGGTTGATCGCCGCGAGCAGCTCGCGGCGCGAGGCGTCTTTCACCACCGCCACGCTGAAGCCGAAGCGCTGTTCGAGCACGCTCTTGATCGCCGTCACGTCGGCCACCGGCGTGTGCAGGCTCTGCAGGTGGCGGTAGTTCTGGTTGGCGATGACCAGCGCATAACGCGCACCCGAGCCGGTGATGGGCGCGGCGGCCAGAGGCGCAGGCGTGTCCGTGCCTTCGAGTGCGATCAGGAAGCTCGACTGCGTCACGTTGCCGCGCGCGTCGGTGGCGGTGATGTCCACCCGCGTCGGCTTCGTGCCCAGCGTCACGCTGCTGCTGAAGAGGCCGTTGGCCGCCACGGTCTGCTCGCGCTTGTTCACGCTGAGCCCGCGCAGCGAGGTGTCGGCGCTCACGCGGCCGCTGATCGTGAACGGGCCTGGCGCGGCCTTCACGTACACCACCTCGTTGCTGCGCTGAGCCAGCGTGGAGATCACGGCCGGTGGGTCGATCAGCTGGATGCGCGGCTTGTCGTTGGCGGGCACGATGCCCGAGGCGCGGCGGTAGAGCGCCCGCGCACGCGGCACGTCGCGCGGCACACCGGCGCCGCGCTCGTACAGCGCGGCCAGGTTGACCATCGCGCGCACGTCGTCCTTGGCCACGGCGCGTTCGTACCAGAGCGCGGCGGCCACGTAGTCGGGCCCGCCGGCCACACCGCGCTCGTAGAGCTCGCCGACATTGACCTGGGCTTCGGTGTCACCCTCGTTCGCGAAGGGCAGCCAGACCTTCATCGCGCCGCCGGGGTCGGTGTTGGACGAGACGTATTCGCCGCCGGCCGACTCACATTCCGCGATCGAGATGCGCAGCGGGCGGCGCGGCGAGATGGTGGTGCCGAAGGCGCCGAGGCGGCGCACCTGGCCGATGGTGAGGCAGTCGACGATGACCAGCTTCTCGGCCGGCACGGCTTGCGCATCGGCCGCCTTCATGCGGCTGAACACATCGCCCGCGGGGCCGGCGCAGCCCGACATCAATGTCGCGAGGAACGCCGAAAGAAGAGTCGTGAGAAGGGAGGGGCTACCAAGCTGCCGGAGCGGCGTTCGTGTGGTCATGCAGGTGGGTCCGCGAAAACTCGCGCAAGTCTATCCACCCGCTCGCTTCAAGAGCGTGACTCAATCGTTACCAATGGATCGTTGCCGGCGCGCCAGGGAGGCGCAGCAGCGCAAGGCCGGATCAGCGGGTCGGCACTTCGCTCCAGCCGGTGTGCTTGTTGCAGCCGGCGGCCAGCATCACCTCGTCGGCGGTGTCGCGTTCGTCCTCGGTCTTCGCGTCGACGCTAACGACGGCACCGCCGCGCATCACGGTTTCTTCGTAAGAGCTCGCGTCGTGCGGCGACGAGCCCCAGTCGAGCACGCCCTGGAACAGGTCGACGAGGTTGCTGACGAGACCGCCGCTCACCTGTTCGTCGACCTTGTGGGCCAGCGCGTCGTTCGCGGCGCCTTCCTTGGCGCGCAGGCGAACGGCGTCGGGTTGCAATCCTTCCTCGATCAATCGGCGGGCAGCAAGCTGACCGGCGTATCGGTCATCGAAAGCAAAAAGGGCATTGGCATTGGCCATGGCTCGACCTCCTTGATGTGAGACCTGAAACCGGCAATCGACGTACCGGACCTGCGCTATTCACCATTCTTCTCGGCTTCGGTGGCCGACAGGTCCCAGGCCGCGATGAAGAGTGCAGCGATCACCGGGCCGATGACGAACCCGCTGATGCCGAACAGGCTCATGCCGCCGATGGTGGAGATGAGCACCACGTAGTCGGGCATGCGGGTTTCCTTGCCCACGAGCATGGGCCGCAGCAGGTTGTCGACCAGGCCGATCACGACCGTGCCCCAGGCGATCAAGCCGAGCCCCTGCGCCACCTTGCCGGACGCCAGCAGGTAGATCGAGATGGGCCCCCACACCAGCGCGGCGCCGACGGCCGGCAGCAGCGAGAGCAGGGCCATGATGACGCCCCACAGCAGCGCACCGGGAATGCCCAGGACCATCAGCGCGATGCCGCCGAGCGCGCCCTGGATGGCGGCGACCACCACGTTGCCCTTGACCGTGGAGCGCACGACCGAGGTGAAGTTGCGGTACAGCCGCTGCTGCACCTTCGGGCCGAGCGGCACGGCGCGCTGGATGCGGTGCATCAGCTTGTCGCCGTCGAGCAGCAGAAAGAACAGCAGGTACAGCATCACCAGGAAGTTGACCGAGAAGTCGAGCGTGTTCTGGCTCACCGTCCAGATCTGGCGGGTGATCGGCTGCGAGCCTCCGGCAGCTGATTGCCGCAGCTTTTCCTGCACGGCCGGCAGATCCTTCATGCCGGCGTTCTCCAGCATGTTGGAGGCCCAGCCGGGCAACAAGGTCATCAGCCGCCGGTAGTAGGCCGAGAGGTCGATCTCGCCCGAGCGCAGCTTCTGCAGCAGTTCCGTGCCCTCTTGCACGATGAAGCCCGCTGTGATCACCGCCGGCAGGATCACGACCACCAGCACCAGCAAGGTGGTGAGGATGGCAGGCAGCTTGTTGCCAGCGCCGCGGCGGCGCTTCATCGCCTGGTTCAAGGGGTCGAACAGGATCGCGAAGGTCACCGCCCAAAGAATGCCGCCCGACAGCGGAAAGACGACCCACAGAAACGCCACCGACACGGCGGCCAGCAGCAGCAGGAAAGACTTTCGTTCGAGATCGGTGTGCATGCCCGCGCTGCGCAGCAAACGGTGTTCCGCTGCACGCGAGGCGCGGGCTAGCGTCAGCGCAAGGGCGTCAGAGCAGCGACCCCGCGAGTTCGCGCAGCGTCTGCCGCGGGTCCTCGTTGATCACCGCGCCGTGCGACACCAGGATTCGTTGCAGCGACGGGATGTCGGCCCACTGCAGCAGCTGTGCGCGCAGCGCGTTCTTGTCTTCCACCATGGCCATCTTGACCACGCGCGGGATCTGCGCTTCGTCGCCGGCGAAGCCGGCGACGCGCAGCAGCCAGTTGCCGAAGCCGCCTTCGCTGCGGATGTTGCCGACCAGGTCGTTCAGCACGAGCGTGGTGCCGTTGCGCGTGCGCACGACCAATGCGGCCTCGCGCTTGCGCGTGCCCGGCACGGTGATGAAGATCACGTTGGGGTCGTCGAACTTCGGTGTCGTGGAGTCGACGCCCACCACCTCTTCGACCTTGTGGCGCGACCCCTCGGGCGTCACGACCTCCATCGACGGGTAGCGGTCGTACCAGACCTTGGCGTCGAGCCGGTGGATGTCGTTCGGCACGATCAGGAAGGCGGGCCGGCCGTACTGCTCCAGCGCCACCATCTCGTCTTCATCGAGCGCGATCGCGCTGAAGATCACCAGCCGCCCGTCCTTCAATCGCACCACGGTCATGCGGCGCGGCAGGTCGGTGAGCGGCATGTGGAGCTGGCCGACCACGGTGAGGATGTTGTCGTCGATCTCGGAGAGCTGGCCGTGCGGCAGCACGGTCCATCTTTTGAAGGGCTTGGTCATCGAAGGCTCCTTGGAATGCATTGCTTCCTGATGGTGTGCCTTCGTGGCAACTGCGCCTGCCAGCGTGCGTGCGAAATCGTTGTAGTAGCTGTCCTACTTGTCGAGTCCTGCGCCTGTCCTACAGAAAAAACCCCTGCGTTCTGATGTTTCCTACCGGCGCAGATCTCCATGATGAATTCATCAGATTCATCGGAGGCGAACATGAACGACGACGTGAGATTGGCTGGCATTCCAGGAGACCCGCATCGCATTCGCTCACCGCTTGCCGCGAACACCGTGGTGGCAGCGGACGCCGTTGCCTCGGCCGTCTCATGGGGTGCCGTCTTCGCGGGTGCCGCCGGCGCAGCGGCGCTCTCGTTGATTCTCCTGATCCTCGGCACCGGGCTGGGCTTGTCGTCCGTCTCGCCCTTCTCGGGGCAGGGTGCGGGCGCCACCGCGTTCGGCGTGTCGACCATCCTGTGGCTCAGCTTCACGCAGCTCGCGGCCTCGGGCATCGGCGGCTACCTGGCCGGCCGGCTGCGCACGCATTGGGCCGGCGCACAGGCCGACGAGGTCTACTTCCGCGACACGGCCCACGGCTTTCTCGCCTGGGGCGTGGCGACCTTGCTCACAGCGGCGTTGTTGAGCTTGGTGATCGGCAGCATCGTGAGCGGCGGCGCGCAGGCGGCCGCTTCGGTCGCCGGCACGGCCACCACCGGAGCCACAGTAGCGACTGCCGCGCAGACCCGCACAGAGGGATCGGGGTCGACGGACGTCATCGGCTACTTTGTCGATTCGCTCTTCCGCCGGGATGCGAGCGCAACTGCGGCGCCGGCACCCACAGCCACGCCAACAGCCACCGACCCCGGTAGCAGCGATGCGGGCGCCCGTGCTGCGTCGACCGCAGAGGCAGGCCGCATCCTCACGAGCGCACTGGCGAGCGGCAGCCTGCCTCCCGAGGACGCGAGCTACCTCGGGCAACTGGTGGCGCAACGCACCGGCTTGTCGCAAGCCGATGCGCAGAAGCGCGTGACTGACACCTTCGCCCGCGCACAAGCCAAGCTGAAGAGCGCCGAAGCATCCGCTCGCGACGCGGCCGACAAGGCACGCAAGGCCTCGTCGTACGCCGCGCTGTGGCTCTTCGTGTCGCTGCTCATCGGGGCCTTTGTCGCGAGCCTGTCGGCCACCTATGGCGGCCGTCGTCGCGATCTTTGAAACCAGACATCAAGGAGACTGCAGTGCGTTCCATCCTCTTGTACCTGCTCGGCATTCCCATCCCCATCATCATCCTGATCGCGCTGTTCACGCACTGAGCAGGGCGTATGGGGTTGGTGTCAACAAAGGGCATAGATGCCCCTTGCCGACACCGCGGCGTCACGCCAGCGTCATCACTGCCGCCCACAGTGGCTTCTTCTTCACACTGAAGGAGAAGCCCATGCACTTCATCCACAAGGTCATCGGACTGGGTGTGCTGACCACCAGCGTCGCGGTCAACGCCCAGGCTGCTTTCATCGCCTTGCCGATGGATGGCGCCCACGCTGGATTGGCGATGCAGAAGACAGGTGCCGCTGAGACGGCATTCGCCGAACTCAGCGACAACCGGAGCGTGTTCAAGCTGGCGTTGGCGGATGGCCGCCCGCCCACGTCGGCAAACAGATTCGAGAACCAAGTGCCTTCGGTCCAGGCGACCGACCCTACGATGGGCGTCGTCCCGGAGCCTTCGACCTATGCCACCTTGCTGGCCGGTTTGGCCGTGCTGACCTTGGTGATGAACCGGCGTCGCGACTGACCGGAGACGTCCGCGGACGAAAAGCCGAACACTGCGCGACACTGGGCGGCCACCCACCGGGCCGCCCCGCATGAAATACATCGAACACGACGAGCCAGAAGACAGTGCACGCAGCCCCGAACTGCGCGCCGCCGCTGCTTCACGCAGCACCTGGGTCAGCGTGGTCGTGAACGTGGCGCTGTCGGCCACACAGATCGTGGTGGGCGTGCTGTCGAAGTCGCAGGGCCTGGTGGCCGACGGGCTGCATTCGCTGTCCGACCTGGTGTCCGACTTCGTCGTGCTCTTCGCCAACCACCACAGCCAGAAGGCGGCGGACCGTGAGCACCCGTATGGCCACCAGCGTTTCGAGAACGCGGCCTCGCTGGTGCTGGGGTTGCTTCTGCTGACGGTGGGCGTGGGTCTGCTGTGGTCGGCCTTCCTCAAGCTCGAAGAGCCCGACAAGGTGCCTCAGGTGCACGTGGCCGCGCTGTGGGTGGCGGTGGCCGCCCTGGTCGCGAAGGAGCTGCTCTTTCGCTACATGCTGCGGGTGGCCAAGCAAGTGAAGTCGAGCATGCTGGTGGCCAATGCCTGGCATGCCCGCTCGGATGCGGCCTCCTCGCTGGTGGTCGCGGCCGGCATCGTCGGCAACCTCGCGGGCTACCCGATCTTCGACCCGATCTCGGCGCTGATCGTCGGCTTTCTGATCATGCGCATGGGCTGGGGTTTTGCGTGGAGTGCCCTATCAGACCTTGTGGACAGCGCGGTCGATGAACAAGAGGTCGAGGCGATTCGCCGCACGCTGGCCGAGACGCCGGGCGTGAGCGGCGTGCACGACGTGCGCACACGCAAGATGGGCGACATGGTGATCGTCGACGCGCACATCGAGGTCGACGCTTTGCTCACCGTCGAGGCCGGCCACGACATCGCCGTGGCGGCGCGTCAGCGCGTGCTACAGCATCACCGTGTGCTCAATCTGTTGACACACGTTGATCCTTGGCATCGGCCTGATCTTGATCACGCAGCGTTGCCAGCGAACCCGCCACCACCGGCCGATCGACCACTTCGGTGAGCGTCATCAGGATGTCGGCGTACCAGGCGCAGTTGAGGCCGAGCGACTCGTCTTCCTGACGGTCGCGCGTGCGCATGTCCATGCGCGCCGAGTGCACGCCGAGCAGCTTCCACGGCAGGTCGCCCTCGGGCATGTCGGACGCCGGGGCCCGCATCACCACCGGGGCGCCGCTCGTGCCGCGGTGCGTGCGTGCGTCGGTCAGAAAGAAGCCCTGGCCCTGGAAGCGCAGGCCGAACGACGACGCGATGACGGCCTGGCGCACGACCGGCAGGTGGTGCAGCGTGTCGTGAAACCCCAGCGGGAAGCCGACGATCAGAAGCGCCGTGCCGACCTCGATCTCGCCCAGCGAGGCCTGCAAGTGACTGGGGGTGAAGGCGCGCAGCGCGACCGAGGCCGGCAACGCGCTGCGGTCGAGCTCGATCACCGCGACGTCGATCTCGCCCGACGGGTCCTTGCCCTGGTGCCAGATGCTCTTGCCCTCGAGGTAGAGCAACACGGACAGGCCGGTCGAGCGCGTCAGGTTGCCTGCGTCGGTGTGCAGCTCGATCTCGATGCGGTCGGGGAAGTGCTTGCTCGGCTTGTCGATCACCACGTGGCGGCTGGTGACGAGGAACAGGCGTTCATCGCGCAAGAAGAAAAACCCGCTCGCGCGGGTGAGCAGGCGCGTGCCGTCGAAGGTCGAGATTTGCGTGGCGGCCAGCAACAAAGGTTCGGTCATCGCCCGATATACCACCTTTCGGGCTCGACCCTTGCATGCGGTGGATCGGTGCGCCGATGCTAGGGATGCACTGAACGAATCCCAAAGATCGGACGCGCATACTCCGCTGGTGAGCGACGGCCGCCAGGGAGCGCATTGCATTGCTGCCAATCCGGCAGAGCGACCAGGAGCGCCGCACATGATCCGCATCGAACTTCACATTGAGCTGACCTACGAAATCGACCAGGGCGGTGCCGATTTCGTCTTCAACATCCATGCAGCGCATACGGCACGGCAGACCATCTCGTCCGAGAGCCTGGTGCTGAGCCAGCCGGTCACGCCGCAGATCCACACCGACCCCGTCACCGGCAACCGCTACATGCGGCTGCGCGGCCTGCCGGGCGAACTGAAGCTGTCGTACATGGCCACGGTCGACATGGAGCACCACCGCGCCGAGCCGATGCAGCTGGCCGAGGTGCCGATTCGCAACCTGCCGCCCGAGGTCATCGGCTACATCTACCCCAGCCGCTATTGCCAGAGCGACCGGCTGGTGAAGATGGCGATCAACGAATTCGGCCAGCTCTGGCAGGGCCACAGCCGCGTGCAGGCGATCCAGGAGTGGGTGCGCCGGCACGTGAGCTTCACCTCGAACACCAGCAACTCCAACACCTCGGCAGTCGACACGCTGATCGAGCAGGTGGGCGTGTGCCGCGATTTCGCGCACCTGATGATTGCGCTGTGCCGCGCGGTCAACATCCCCGCGCGCTTTGCAACCGGCACCGACTACGGCGCCGACCCGGTGCTTGGACCGCCCGATTTCCACGCCTACGTGGAGGTGTACCTGGGGGACCGCTGGTACATCTTCGACCCCTCCGGCACCGCCATCCCGATGGCCTTCGTGCGCTTCGGGACCGGCAGAGACGCCGCAGATGTGGCATTTGCCACGATCTTCGGCGGTGTGCGCTCCCAGGCGCCGGCCATTCGTGCCTGGGCCGTGGAAGACTTGGCCCGCGGCATCGTGATGCCGTATCGCTGCCGCGAGGCGCTGTCCACCGACAACGGATCGGTCCAGTAAGCCGCCGGCCGCGACGGTTCGGAAAACGGCAGTTTTGTCCCGTCTGATCCGCGGATCGGGGACTGCCCCGCTTGCGTAACGTACAGGCTTGAACACCGCAAACTCGTTGGAGCGTGCATTGAAAACCCCCAAGCAGCGCCTTGATGGCCGTCATCTCTACGTGGACAGCCTGGCTCACAAGCTGGAGGCGATCGAATCGGGTCGCGTGCCCATGCAGCCGTTGACCTACCGCGTCAACGCCAAGATGCTGCGCCGCGCCTTGATGACCTACCCCGAAGCCGGCTTCGAAGGCCACCCCGCCACGGTGTGGGGCGTGCTGGAAGAGGCCTTGGCGAACATGTGCTTCGAGAACACCGGCCACCTGCCCACGGTGAGCGGCCAGGAAATCAAGCACATGACGGACATGCTGATCGCACGCTGCCAGCGCGCGGCGGCCTGATCTTTCTTACGCGAGAGAACGCACGGGCGGCGACGAGGCCGCCGGTTCCCGCTTGATGCCGGCCACTTCGTCGGCAAAGTCATCCACCTGAATCACCCGGTCGGCGGCCCGCAGGTAAGCGAGCGCCGCAGCCGGGTTGCGCGCGTTGCGTGCCACGGCTTCCAGTGAATGGGTGCGCCGCAGGGCCTGGTTCAACTCGGGCAGTTCGTCGCCCACGGCCTGGGCGAACTCCAGCGCCTGCATCAAGTCGAGCAAGCCGCCCGATTTCGGGCGTGACAGGTCCGGGCACAGGCGTGTGATGAGCGCGGGGTTGGCGCGCAGCGTGTCGGCAAAGGCGATCAGGTCGAGGTCGCGCAGCGGTGCCAGGTGGCGCGTGCCACGCAGGATCGCCGGCGCGGCCATGCGCAGCAGCGTCGACGGCAGGTTGGCGTAGAGGTCGCGCAAGGTGGCGGCCGCCTGGTCGAGCTGCACGCGGATGGCGGCCCGGGCGAAGGGCAGCATCTTCGGGTCGCCTTCCATCTCGTAGCGCCACACGCTGGCCGACGCCATGTAGAGGCACGACAGCACATCGCCCAGGCGGGCCGACAGCAGCTCCATGCGCTTGAGCTTGCCGCCGAGCAGGCCCATTGCGAGGTCGGCCGTCAGCGCGTACTTGGCCGACAGAGCGGCGATGAGCTCGGCTTCCTTGAACAGCTCTTCGGGCGGCATGCCCAGCACCGGCGCGTGCACGAGGCTGCGCCACACATTGCGCATCACGTGGCCGGCGTGCGCGAGCAGCGCCTTGCCGAGTTTCTCGGGGTCCTTGGCTTGAACGGCCGCCATCTCGTTGAGCACATGTGGGTGGCAGCGGATGGCGCCCTGGCCGAAGATGATCAGCGCCCGCGTCAGGAGGTTGGCCCCTTCAACCGTGATGGCGATCGGCGCATGGCGGTACGAGATGCCGAGCAGGTTCTTCGGGCCGGCGATGATGCCCTTGCCACCGAGCACATCCATGCCGTCGTTGACGGCGCGGCGCCCGGCTTCGGTGAGGTGCACCTTGAGAATGGCGCTGGCCACGCTGGGCCGTGCGCCGGCGTCGAGCGCGGCGGCGGTGTAGCGGCGTGCCGCATCGGTGGCGTAGAGGCGGGCCGAGGTGTTGGCGATGAGCCCGGCGATCGCGTGGAACTTGCTGATCTGCAGGCCGAACTGCTCGCGGATCTGCCCATAGCCGTTGAGCACGAAGAGCGTGGTCTGCTGCATGGCCGAGCCGAGCGCCGGCAGAGAGATCGCACGGCCGGCGGCCAGGCTCTCCATCAGCATGCGCCAGCCCTGGCCCACCTGTTTTTCGCCGCCGATGATCCAGTCCATCGGCACGAAGACGTCGTCGCCGTGGATCGGGCCATTCATGAAGGCCGAGTCCATCGGCCGGTGGCGGCGGCCGATCGTCATGCCGGGTGTGGGCACGGGGATCAGCGCACAGGTGATGCCGAGCATCTGCCGGTCTTCGGGCAGGCTTTCGTCGACGGCCTGGAAGGCAAGCCCCACGACGGTGGCCACCGGCGCGAGCGTGATGTAGCGCTTGTCGAAGCGGACCATGAAGCCACGCACCCGGCGGCCGTCGATCACGCGCTCGGTGAGCACGCCGCGGTCGGGAATGGCCGCGGCGTCCGACCCGGCGTAAGGCGAGGTGAGGCCGAAGCAAGGCAGATCGCGGCCGTCGGCCAGGCGAGGCAGGTAGTGCTGCTTCTGGGCGTCGGTGCCGTAGTGCAGCAGCAGCTCGGCGGGGCCGAGCGAGTTGGGCACCATCACCGTCACTGCACAGGCCACGTTGGCGGTGGCAATGCGCGTCACGACCGCGGCATGCGCGTAGTGGCCGAAGCCGAGGCCGCCGTACTCCTTGGGGATGATCATCCCGAAGAACTTCTTCTGCCGCAGGTACTGCCAGACCTCGGGCGGCAGGTCGCGCGCCTGGTCGATGGCGAAGTCGTCGAGCATGGCCGCGAGTTCGACCACCTCGTCGTCGAGAAAGTCCTGTTCTTCCTCGGTCAGCTGGTTGGGGCCGATGCCACGCAGCACGTCGAAATCAGGCCGCCCGGCGAACAATTGACCCTCGAAGCCGACCGTGCCTGCCTCGAGCGCGGCACGCTCGGTGTCTCCCATCGGCGGCAAGGCCTTGGAAAACGGGGCAAAGGCAAGTCGCCCGATGAGTCGGCTCAGTGGCATGCACCGAGCGTAGACCTCGCCGCGGAGTCTGTGAAGTCGTCCGCGGGAGAAACGCCCTGTAGGACAAGACGACGGTCCGGCGCCTGGTCAGCCCTTGAACGGGTTGGCAGTCGCAAACCAGAGCCCGATGCCGGTCGCGATGATGAAAGCACCATCGAGCACGCCGACCAGCAGGAAGACCTTGCTCTGAAGCGGCTCCATCAGCTCAGGCTGGCGGGCAGAGGCTTCGAGGTACTTGCTCGCCATCACGCCCACGCCGAGGCAGGAGCCGATCGCGCCCAGGCCGATCATGTGGCCCACGGCGAGAGGGACGAGGTTGAGGCTTTCCATGTTGTTTCTCCTTGCGTTGATGAATCGGTTGGCAAGGAGATGGTCTCGCCGCAGCTGCGCAGCGTCCATGACGTGGGAGGTCATGGCGACGGATCGGCTCAGCTGTCCACCTTGATTCCTCGTGTGCGGATGATGTCGGCCAGCAATGCCGTGTCGGCCTTCATCCGCTGGGCCAGCACCTCGGGGGTGCTGCCCACAGCCTGCCAGCTCGCGGCCAGCAGGCGCGCCTGGGTTTCGGGTTGGCGCATCACCTCGGCGATGGCGGCCGACAGCGTGGCGACGATGTGCTTGGGCAGCGACGCGGGGCCGACCAGCGCCGTCCACACCTCGAGGTCGGTGCCGCTGATGCCGCTCTCGCGCAGCGTGGGCAGCTCGGGCACCAGCGCGCTGCGTGTCGGCGAGGTGACGGCGATGGCCTTGAGCTTGCCCGCGCGCACTTGCGGCATGGCGATGGCCGGCGGCAGCAGCGAGAGCTGGATCTGCCCGGCGAGCAGCGCATTGGCCACCTGCGGGTTGCCGGCGAACGGCACATGCACCGCGCCGATGCCGGCCTTGCTCTTCAGCAACTCCATGCCCAGGTGGGCCACCGTGCCTGGGCCTGGCGTACCGTAGTTGCCCTTGTCGCCGAGTGCGCGCGCCCACTGCAGCCGTTCGGCCGGCGTGGTGCCGGTGGCGGTGTTGGCAGCGGTGAGCACCAGCGGCGAGGTACCCAGCAGCGAGATGGGCGCGAAGTCGTGTGCCGGATCGAAGGGCGTGGCGGGGTTGACCAGCTTGGCGACGGTCAGGTTGCCGTTGATCAGCACGCCCAGCGTGTGCTCATCGGTCGACTTGGCGATCTGGTCGGCGGCGATGTTGCCCGACGCGCCGGGCTTGTTCTCCACCACCACCGGCTGGCCCAGGGCGCGCGACAAGCCGTCGGACAGCGAGCGCGCCATCAGGTCGGGCGTGGAACCGCCGGGGAAGCCAACCAGTAGGTGCAGCGGCTTGGTCGGCCAAGTCGGCTGGGTGCGGCCGAGGGTGTGTGCGAAGAGTGGGCTGACGGCAAGGGCGCGCAGCAGGTGTCGCTTGGTGATCATGGAAGCGTGTCTCGGGAACGTGTTTTGCGTGGGGCTGGCAAGCGTACGTCAGAATGCCTCGAACCCGAGCGCACACCAGGAGCCGCCCCATGAACCTGCTCGTCCGCAACGCAACGCTCCCCGATGGCCGCAGCGGCATCGACGTGCTGGCCCAGGAAGGGCGGATCGCTGCCGTCGGCCCGCAGCTCGCAGCGCCCGGCGGGGTGACCGTGATCGACGCGCAAGGCCATCTGCTGAGCCCGCCCTTCGTCGACGCGCACTTCCACATGGACGCGACGCTGAGCCACGGCCTGCCGCGCATCAACCAGAGCGGCACGCTGCTCGAAGGCATCGCGCTGTGGGGCGAGCTCAAGCCGCTGCTAGCGCAAGAGGCGCTGGTCGAGCGGGCGATGCAGTATTGCGACTGGGCGGTGGCCAAGGGCCTGCTGGCCATCCGCACGCACGTGGATGTGTGCGACGACCGGCTGCTTGCCGTCGAAGCGCTGCTGCATGTGAAGGAGCGCGTGAAGCCCTACCTCGATCTGCAGCTGGTGGCCTTTCCGCAAGACGGCGTGCTGCGTTCGGCGACGGCGCTGGCCAACCTGAAGCGCTCGCTCGACATGGGCGTCGACGTCGTCGGCGGCATCCCGCACTTCGAGCGCACCATGGCCGATGGTGCCGAGAGCGTGCGCCTGCTGTGCGAGCTGGCCGCCGAGCGCGGCCTCCGGGTCGACATGCATTGCGACGAGAGCGATGACCCGTTGAGCCGCCACATCGAGACGCTGGCCTTCCAAACGCAGCGTCTCGGCCTGCAGGGCCGCGCGACGGGTTCGCACCTCACGTCGATGCACTCGATGGACAACTACTACGTCAGCAAGCTGATCCCGTTGATTGCCGAGGCGCAGGTGAATGCCGTCGCCAACCCGCTGATCAACATCACGCTGCAAGGCCGCCACGACACCTATCCCAAGCGGCGCGGCATGACGCGCGTGCCCGAGCTGATGGCGGCCGGCGTGACGGTGGCTTTCGGCCACGACTGCGTAATGGACCCGTGGTACTCGATGGGCTCGGGCGACATGCTCGAGGTGGCCCACATGGGGTTGCATGTGGCACAGATGACCTCGCAGACGCAGATGCGCGCGTGCTTCGATGCTGTCACCGCCAACAGCGCGAAGATTCTCGGGCTCGAGGGGTATGGGTTGGAGGTCGGCTGCAAGGCCGACTTCGTGCTGCTGCAGGCGCAATCGCCCGCCGAGGCGATCCGCCTGCGCGCCACGCGACTGGCGGTGGCGCGGCGCGGCGTGGTGGTGTCGCGCACCCCGGCAGCCACGGCCACACTCAGCCTGCCGGGGAGGCCTGCGCAGATTGACTGGACGCTGGGCCGGGCCACCTCGCCCGATACGGCGGAATAGCCCGGTCAAGCGATGGCGTGGCGTCTGGCTGACGCCCGAAATGTTGCGTCGCCGTGGTGAGGCCCTTGGCTAGAATGATTTGAAACAGGGATTTCTCACACATGAAACTCATCGGCGCGCTCACGAGCCCCTATGTCCGCAAGGTGCGCATCGTCATGGCCGAGAAGCGCCTCGACTTCCAGATGGAGCTGGAAGACGTCTGGAACAACGACACCATCATGAAATCCAACCCGCTCGGCAAGGTGCCGACGCTGGTGATGGAGGGTGGCGAAGCGGTGTTCGATTCGCGCGTGATCGTCGAGTACATCGACACCTTGTCGCCCGTCGGCAAGCTCATCCCCGACCGCGGCCGCGAGCGCACTGAAGTGCGCACCTGGGAAGCCCTGGCCGATGGCGTGATGGATGCAGCCATCCTCGCGCGCCTTGAGCAGAAATGGGCCGGCCGCGCCGAAGCACAGCGCAGCCCCGCCTGGATCGACCGGCAGATGGACAAGGTGCACGCCTCGCTGTCGGCCATGAGCAAGGGCCTGGGCGACAAACCCTTCTGCTCCGGCATCCACTTTTCGCTCGCCGACATCGCAACCGGCTGCGCACTGGGTTACCTCGACTTCCGCTTCAGCCACATCGACTGGCGCTCGCAGTACCCGAACCTGGCGAAGCTGGAAGCCAAACTGGCGCAACGCCAAAGCTTCATCGACACGTTGCCTCCAGCAGCCTGACCAAAGACCACCGACGAGTCGCGCAGCAGATTCTGATCAAGCAACGCCCAAAGGACGGGTTCCCCGGCCCGATGGGTGGGCCTTGCAGGCCGCGCCGGGCGAGGACGCCCGGCTCTTCGCCAGGCACATGTCGTCCTCAGGACAACATTTGTCCGGGCTCAGCCCCTCGGGGGCAGGAGCGAAGCGACTGGAGGGCGGTGTCAGGCGGCGCGCAATGACAGCCGGCTAGCCTGACGATCAAACTGCAGCTTGTGATACACGCGGCGGATGCCGCAGGCCACGCTGTGCACGCTGGCCTGCCACTGCTGGGCGATCTCGTCGATCAGGTAACCCTGAGCGGCCCATTGCAGGATCTCTTGCTCGGTGCCAGTGAGCACGAGCGGGTTCAGTGATTCGGTCATGGTGTCGAACTCCGGCCGCTCGGGCGAGCGGAAGTGCGACAGCACCTGGCGTGCAATGGTCGGCGAGATGGGTGACTCACCGCGCGCGACCTGTTCAAGTGCGCTGACCAATGCATCGGGCTCGCTGGTGTGGACCCAATAGCCATCGGCCCCGGAGCACAGCGCTTCGAGCAACAGCGTGTCGTCGTGCGCGACCATGGTCACGAGCACATGTGGGCCGGGTACGCCCTTGCGCTGGCGCAGCTCAACCAACAACGGCTGCACGTCTCCATCTTGCACACGCATGTCGGTCACGACGACATCGGGCGTGCTGTTGCGCAGCAGCTTGGTCGCTTGCTCGACGGTGTAGACAGTGCCGCAGACCCAGAAGTTTTCAGAGGCCTCAATGAGCGCGCGTAGCCGGGGGCTGGCTTCGTGGTCTCTCTGCAGCAGGAGGACGGACGGCATGAAGGCAATGGTGTGCTGGGCTGGACTGCACGCATTGTTGTGGGAAGGGGTGCATGGTGCATCCCCTGAATCTCGGGCTCATCCCCGCGTTTCAGGGGGTCGCGGCAAAGCTGTGCGCGCTGGCCATGGGCCAGTACAGCTTGAACACGTTCTGCGTCACCTCGCCGCGCAGCAACTCGCCGGGCTTCACGAAGGGCAACAAGGAGGCCATCAGCTTGACCTGGTGGTCGCTGCAGCGACGCACGATGTGCGATGCCGTGATGGCCCCGGGGTGCGTCAACCCGGCGGCCTGCACCAGCTCCTTCAAGGCCTTGAGCGTGTTCTCGTGGAAGAGTTCGACGCGCTCGGCCTTGCTGGATACGACCAGCGCGCGCTCGCGCTGCGGGTCTTGCGTGCTGACACCTGTCGGGCACATGCCGGTGTGGCAGTTCTGTGCCTGGATGCAGCCGAGCGCGAACATGAAGCCACGCGCCGAATTGCACCAGTCGGCCCCCAGCGCCATCATGCGGGCGATGTCGAATGCGCTGATGACCTTGCCGGCGCAGCCAAGCTTGATCTTGTCGCGCAGGTTCAGGCCAACCAGCGTGTTGTGGACGAGCAGAAGGCCTTCCTGCAAGGGCGCGCCGACGTGGTCGGTGAACTCCAGCGGCGCGGCACCGGTGCCGCCTTCAGCGCCATCCACCACGATGAAGTCGGGCGTGATGCCGGTCTCGAGCATGGCCTTGGCAATGGCAAACCACTCCCACGGGTGGCCGATGCACAGCTTGAAGCCAGTGGGCTTGCCGCCCGACAGCGTGCGCAGCTTCTCGATGAAATGCATCATGCCCACCGGCGTGTCGAACGCACTGTGACTCGCCGGCGAAACGCAGTCGACCCACGGCGGCACGCCGCGCGCAGCGGCGATCTCGAGCGTGACCTTGGGGCCGGGCAGCACGCCGCCGTGGCCCGGCTTGGCGCCCTGGCTCAGCTTCAGCTCGATCATCTTCACCTGCGGATCGCGTGCATTCGCAGCGAAGCGTTCGGCGTTGAAGCTGCCATCGTCATTGCGGCAGCCGAAGTAGCCCGAGCCGATCTCCCAGATCAGGTCGCCGCCGTTCACGCGGTGGTGTGCGCTGATCGAGCCCTCGCCGGTGTCGTGCGCGAAGCCGCCCGCCTTGGCGCCTGCGTTGAGCGCCAGGATTGCGTTGGCCGACAGCGCGCCAAAGCTCATCGCCGAGATGTTGAACACGCTGGCCAGGTAGGGCTGCTCACGCTCCGCGCCGATGGTGATGCGGAAGTCGTGCGTTGGCAGCACGGTCGGCACCAGCGAATGGTTGATCCACTCGTAGCCGGTGGCGCCTACATCCATCTGCGTGCCGAAGGGGCGCTTGTCGGGCTCGCCCTTCGAGCGCTGGTAGACCAGCGAGCGTTGCTGGCGCGAGAACGGTGCGGCTTCGTTGTCGCTCTCGATGAAGTACTGCCGCATCTCGGGCCGGATGAATTCCAGCAGGAAGCGCAGATGCCCGATCACCGGGTAGTTGCGCAGCACCGAATGCCGCGACTGAAGAATGTCGTGCAGCCCCACGCCGAGCAGCAGCGCGAACAGCAGTGCGAGCCAGCCGCCGGTGTGGAAGGCTATCGAGGTGAATGCACACAGCAGCAGGCCCACAGAGCACAGCAGCCAGGCGGTGTAGCGAATCGGGAAGTACTGGTTGAGCTTCAGCAGCCAGACATTCATGGGAACCTCTCGTCGACGGATGCCGCTGCGGGGCGGCGCGTCATGGTAGTCGTTCGTCGCTCCACGCAGGTGCAAATGGTCTGCAGTGCAGCACACAGACAGCGAGTGCCGCGGCGGCTGCAAGGGTGCGTGGCGAGACCGCCGCGTATGCATCGTGAAAGGTGTCGCGATAACGCATTGAATGAGCACCTCTCAGGGTGTGCGATATCGACAAGGACAAATCGAGACACTAGCCTCGCGGTCATGATTTGGTAATGAACGTTACCGGGTCGATCGAAGTTCCCCCTCCACCCACAGGCCTCGGCAGCGCACCCTCGCGCAGCGCCGCGCGCGCCAGAAAAAGTACAAACCCCATGATGAATCGCAGACTCTTTCTCCATCGCGCAGGCCGCGGTGCCGCCGTCATCGGAGCGACTAGCTGGGTCGGTCCGTCGTGGGCGGCCGAAGAAGGCATCACCGCCAAGGCCATCACCATCGGCAGTTCGCTGGCGCTCACCGGCCCGCTGGGCGCCGCCGGACAGGAGCACACGTCGGCCATCCAGGCCGCGTTTGCACAGATCAACAAAGCAGGCGGCGTGAATGGGCGAGAGCTGCGCCTCGTCTCCAAAGACGACGGATACGCTGCAGCACGCACCGCCGAGAACGTGAAGCAGATGATCGACGACAACAGCGTGGCCGCGTTCATGTCGATCATCGGCACGCCCAACAACGCAGCCGCCTTGCCGATGACCGAGAAGGCCGGCATCCCCGTGCTGGGCCCGATCACCGGCGCGGCTTCGCTGCGCAAGGCCGAGTACAAATCCGTCTTCCACATTCGCCCCAGCTACACCGACGAGGTGTCGCGCATGGTGCAGCAGCTGGCGCAGATGGGCCTGCACGACATTGCCATCGTCTACCTCGACAACCCCTTCGGCAAGGAAGTTCTGGCCAACATGCAGCGCGTGCTCGAAGAGCACAAGCTCAAGGCCGTGGGCGTGATCCCGCTTGCCGTCGATGGCAAGAACGCCGCTGAAGCCGTTCAGCAGACGCTCGACTGCAAGGCCGGCGCGGTGTTCCTCGGCACCGCCGGCACCGGCACCACCGACTACGTGCTGGCGTTGCGCCAGAAGGCAGCGGGCCTTCCGATGATCGGTCTGTCGGTCTCGTTCACGGAGACCAAGCGCCTCGGCTCGGCACTCACCGGTTTGGCGGTGGCCTCGGTGTTCCCGAGCGGCAACGCAACCAAGTTCGCCGTCGTGCGCAATTACAGATCTTCGCTCGAGGCCGCGAATCTCAAGAACCCGAATTCTCTCGGGCTCGAGAGCTGGGTCAACTCTCAGGTGATGGCCGAAGGCATCCGCCGTGCGGGGCGCGACATCACGCGTGACAAGTTGCGCGCGGCCCTTGCCAGCATCCACGGCCTGGAGTTGGGCGAGGTGGTGATCAACTTCACCAACGCCAGCCCGTACGTCGGCATGACCGCCGTCAAGATGGGTGTGTTCGCCGCTGACGGCGTTTTGCGCACCTGAACGCTGGCGTCAGCCGAACGCGGCGCGCACCGCAGCCGCAACCTCGGCGTGGGCCTCTTCCGGAATGAAATGCCCGCTCTCCAGTGCACGGCCGCTCACACGGCCGGCGCACTGCGCCTGCCACAGCTCGAGCGGCTTGAACAAACGCCCCACCACACCGCGTGAACCCCACAGCACGAGCGCGTCGCAGGCGATGCGCTCGCCGGCCGCGCGCGATGCGCGGTCGTGCTGCAGGTCGATGCCGGCCGACGCGCGGTAGTCCTCGCACATGGCGTGAATGGTGGTTGGCGTGAAGCAGCGCTCGTAGTCGGCCAGCGCCTGGGGTTCGATGTAGCCCATCCCCTTGCTGCCCAGACCACCGAGCTTCGCGTGCAGGTAGAACACCGCGTCGCCGCCGATCATGCGTTCGGGCAGGGGCGCGGGCTGGATCAGGTGGAACCAGTGGTAGTAGGCCGATGCGAAGCGCGTGTCGGCCGCGTCGTACATTTCGAGCGTGGGCGCGATGTCGATCAGGCACAGCTTGCTCACCGCCTGCGGGTGATCGAGCGCCAGCCGGTGCGCCACGCGCCCGCCGCGGTCGTGCCCGACGAGACCGAAGTGCGCATGCCCAAGTGACGCCATCAGCGCGACCATGTCGGTGGCCATCACGCGTTTGCTGTGGCTCGCGTGCTCGGCATCGTCGGCCGGCTTGGCCGAGTCGCCATAGCCACGCAGGTCGGGCATCACCAGGAAGAAGTGATCCTTCAGGGCCAGCGCCGCGCGGTGCCAGATGGCATGCGTCTGCGGGAACCCGTGCAACAGCAGTAACGGCGGCCCGTCGATGAGGCCACCGGTGCGCGCAAAGATACGCGTGTTGTTGACTTCGTGCTGTTTTGCTTCGAACCCGTCGAACCAGGCCATGGACCACCTCCAGAGGGGCGATCTTGGCACTTTCAGCGCGTGTCGGCTCGCAGATGCCGCAGCCCGGTGCCGAACACGCTGCGCAATGCGCGCAGGGCCTGCACGTCTGCGCACAGGCACTCGACGAGCACGTGGCGGCGTGCCGCCTCGCGCACGGCCTGCTTGGCGTCGGCGAGCAGGTAGTGCGGTTCGAACACGTCGACGTCGTGCGGCTTGCCATCGGTGAGCAGCAGCACGTGGCGCAGCGTTCCGCGCCGCGCAGTGATCAGGTGGGTGGCGTGGCGCAACGCAGCGCCGAGGCGTGTCGACAGGCGGCTGCGCAAACCCATCAGGCGCGCGATGCACCGTGCGTCCAGGGGATCGTCGAAGTCCTTCACGCGTTCGTAATGCACCGCGTGGCGGCCGTCGGAGCAGAAGCTGTGGATCGCGAAGGGGCCGTTCTTCTCGATCGCCAGCGCGGCGTTTTGCAGGGCCGGCATCACGCCGGCCGTCGAGGCTGAGGCGTCGATCAGCAGCAAGGTGTTGTCGGTCGCGCGCCGTGGCTCGGTGCGGCGGTACACGCGCAGCTCGGCGGCATGGCCGCTGCGCAGTGCGATGCATGCAGCGATGACGGCATCGAGATCGAGCTCATCGCCATCCGGTTGTGCCATCAGTCGCATGCGCTGTCGGGGTCGTTGCGGCAGCGAAGGCGGCATCCGGACAGACGACGCATCAGCAGCACTCGCCGGAGCGTCGTGCACCGCACACCAGTTGGGCCGGTACATCGGCACGAGGCGGTCCCATTCGGGATAGCTGTGCCGCTGCACTGCTGGCGCTGTCCGTTGCAAGGCCCCGGCTGCAGCGCCGCCTTGCGGTATCGATGCGATCTCGTGTTCAGCGTTCGCGCGTCGCTCGTCAGTCGGCCACAGACAGCTGTTGTCGTCGCGGTAGCTCGGCATCACCTCGTCAAGCCGCGCGTTGAACTGCATGCGCATCTGGCGATGTCATTGCCCAGCGGCGAGGCGGCATGCCGCAGCGCCTCGGGCTGGCGCAGCGCCAGCATCTCGCCGGCGTCGTCGACGAAGAAGAGCTGTCGCCCCTTCATCACCCAGGGGTGGGGGTCGTGGTGTGACGGGTCGAGCAGACAGCGAGCCAGCCGCCGCAGCAGGTCTTCGAAGCTCGGCGTGTCGGTGAGCCTCACCGCATGGAACGGCAACCACAGCCGCCGCAAGCCCGGCAGCTCGCGGCAGGCCAGCCACTCGACGCGCGCATCTTCGAGCGCGCCGACCAGCGCCTGCGTCACCGGCCGCAGGCCTGCCGGGTCGAAGCGGTGCTGCGAGAACACCAGGTGCGCAGCCGCATGTGCCGCGGCTGCCTGGAACCAGTGGCCCTGCGGCACGTGGGCCGGTGCATGCAGCGGCAGGTGCATGCCCAGTGGGGAGAGGAACGGGCGTGTTGACTGCGGCTCGGTGATGTCGAGCAGCGCCGGCGTGATGTTCCACAGGCTGCGCAGGTAGGGCGAGAGCGCAGGGTTCATGGCGTGTGTTTAGAAAGATGCGTCGACGGTGGCGAGCAGCGCGGCCAACACCTCGGCATCGTCCGACAGCGGCGCTGCCACTGCGATGCGGCAGGCGGCGATCGGCGGCACGCCCTCGCGGATCAGCCGGCCGGCGTGCACCAGCATGCGCGTCGATGCGCCTTCGTCCAACCCGTGGCCCTGCAACCGGCGCGTGCGCACGCCGAGCGCCACCAGCCGGGCGGCCGTCTCCATGTCGAGGCCGGCTTCATGCGACACGATCGCCACCTCGATCTCGGCGGCCGGGTAGGTGAAGGCCAGCGTGCAGAAGCGCTGCCGTGTCGAAGGCTTCAGCTCCTTGTGGCCGCTCGGGTTGTACGAGGCCACGAGCAGGAAGTCGGCGTGGGTCTGGACGAGCTCGTTGCGCTTGTCCAGCGGCAGCATCCGCCGCGTGTCGGTCAGCGGGTGCATCACCACGGTTGTGTCGGCGCGCGCCTCCACCAGTTCGTCGAGGTAGCAGATGGCACCGCTGCGCGCGGCCAGCGTCAGTGGCCCGTCTTGCCAGCGCGTGCCGTTGGCATCGAGCAGCCAGCGGCCGGTGAGGTCGGCGGCGCTGGTGTCGTCATTGCACGCAACCGTGATCAGCGGGCGCTTCAGGCGCCATGCCATGTGCTCGATGAAACGCGTCTTGCCGCAGCCGGTCGGACCCTTCAGCAGCACCGGCAAGCGCTGGGCATAGGCCGCCTCGAACAGCATGCACTCGTCGGCGGTTGGGTGGTAGTAGGGTTCGGACGCCAGCGCGTGAGCGTCCGCGTGGGCGTCCATAAGCAAGCCCATCACCGAGCCCATCAGCCGTGCTGCGGTGTGGCGGCGTTGGGGATGCCCTCGATTGGCGCCTCGTCGGTGCCCACGGTACTGCGGGTGAACGACTCGACGCGTTTGCGCGTGCCCTCCGGGTCGTTGATCCACTGCGAATAGAACTCGTACGGGCAAGCTGCCACGCCCTTGTCGCCCTCGCGCGAGTTGATGAGGCCGGTGTAGCCGCGGTGCACGAGCTTGAAGAGGTGGTTCTCCGATTGCCCGTTCTTGCGGAAGTCGCGGATCAGGCTCTTGCTCAGCGCGGCGTACTGGATGCCCATTTCTTCTTCACCACACTCGCCCAGCGTGCGGCCGTCGAAGCCGATCAGCGCCGAGTGGCCGAAGTACGAGTACACGCCATCGAACCCAGCCGCATTGGCCACCGCCACGTACACGTTGTTGGCAAAGGCCATGGCCCTGCTGATGAGGATCTGCTGCTCTTTCGCCGGGTACATGTAACCCTGGCAGCGCACGATGAGTTCGGCGCCCTTCATCGCGCAGTCACGCCAGATCTCGGGGTAGTTGCCGTCGTCGCAGATGATGAGGCTGACCTTCAATCCCTTGGGTCCATCACTCACGTAAGTGCAGTTGCCCGGATACCAGCCTTCGACGGGCACCCACGGCATGATCTTGCGGTACTTCTGGACGATCTCGCCCTCGTCGTTCATCAAGATGAGCGTGTTGTACGGCGCCTTGTTGGGGTGCTCTTCATGCCGCTCGCCGGTGAGCGAGAACACGCCCCAGACCTTGGCCTTGCGGCAGGCGGCAGCGAAGACCTCGGTCTCGGCGCCGGGCACGCTGGCGGCGTTCTCGTACATCTCGGCGCTGTCGTACATGATCCCGTGGGTGCTGTACTCAGGGAAGATCACCAGGTCGAGCCCCGGCAGCCCCTGCTTCATGCCGACCACCATGTCGGCGATCTTCTTCGCGTTGGCCAGCACCTCGGCGCATGTGTGCAGGCGCGGCATCTTGTAGTTGACGACGGCCACGCCGACCGTGTCTTTGCTGCTCGAGATGTCGCCGTGAATCATGTGTGCCTCGCCCTCTGCAATGAATTCAATGAACCGAATCCATTGTGAAAACGGCGTCGATGCGAGCGAATACGTTGATTGACGTACGAGGCTATCCTCGCCGCTTTCAAGCCACCTCTTGTTCACCTCTTTGCGATGGACGTACCGCCAATCACCGACCTCGCGTCTGCGCTGACGGTCTTTCGCCACCTGCAGCAACGCGCTGACGCGCAGGGCGTGGCGCTGCGCGCACCGCCGCCCGAGCCGACCTCCTGCTGCGGGCGCGGCTGCAACGGCTGCGTGTGGGAAGGTTATTTCTCAGCCGCGCACGCGTGGCGCGAAGACGCGCTGCAGGAGCTGGCCTGAGCGGCAGCCGAGTCCTCAGGGAGCCTTGCCGGCAGCGCGAATCTCTTCAGCGGCGCGTTGCAGGATGGCCGCGATGCGCTTTTGCTCATCGGCCGATGCGCCGTGCAGGCTGTGCAGCATGCCGCGTAACGCGTGAACCGCGTCGTGCAGCTCCGGCCCGAAGCTGTGGCGCTCGCCGCGACCACCACGCCCGCCCCGGCCACCGCGTTCCATCGAGAAGGGGTCACCTTCGTCGGGCGGTGCAGCACCGTCGCTGAAGGCGGCGCGCATCTTGGCCATCTTCTGGCCGATCCACACGAGTTGCTTCAGCAGCGTGTCGGCGGCCTCGCGGTTTTCGTCGAGGTGGGCCAACCCGGCGACGGTGATGCTGTAGAGCTTCTTGGTGCCCTCGGCCTCGACGGTGGCGTGGCCGATTTCTTCCAGGTAGGTGAGCGCCGGGTAGACCATGCCGGGGCTCGGGCTGTAGTAGCTGTTCGAGCGCTCGTCCAGCGCCTTGATGATCTCGTAGCCGTGGTGCGGCTTCTCGGCCAGCAGAGCCAGGATCAACAGCTGCAGGTCGGCCGAACCGAGCTTGCGCCCAGGGCCGAGCCCACCGCCGCTGCGGCCAGGCTCGCCGGGAAAGCCGGCGCCTCGGTCGAACCCGAAGCCGTGAAAGCCGCGGTGGCCGTGGCGCCCCGCGTGATGATGGTGGTGGTGAAGGTGATGGCTGAGCATGTGGAATCGTTCAAAGAAGCGCATGGCGGCTCCAGGGGATGGTTGGTATGTCGTTGAATATATCTTAAGATACATCGTACGTGCAATCACCACGCGCGGAACGCTGGCTTGCGAACCGAAGGAATGCTCAGTCTTCGTCGGCAGTGATGCGCAGCGCAATGCGCCGGGCGCCCTGCACGTCGGTGCTGGCCACCACCCGCAGCGGCTGGCCGGCGGGTACCGTGCGACGGAAGCGGTAGTCGAGCGAATCGCGCCCGCTGGGCTGCGTGTCTTCGCGGCGCTGCCACTCCTGCGAGCCATCGACGAGCACGCGCATCGCGTGCCAGGCGTCGCCCCGGCCGCGGGCGTCGACAGTCAGGCTGCAGAAGAGCTCGAAGTCGCGGTCGCGCAGCGCGTCGGGCGGAATGGTGAGTTGCACCACATCGCCGTCTTCGGCGTCGGCTTCCCAATGTTCTGGCGCGGGGCGAGCTGGGGCAGGTGAGGTGGAGGTCTTGCGCATCGCAACGAGTCTAGTGGTGGCTGGATTGCAGGGACAATCGGCGGGTCATGCAGCTTCGCACCGTCACTGCCACCCGCTACATCACGCCGCTGCGCGAGGGTGGATCGCTGCCGGCCATCGTCGAAGCCGACGACGATGGGCTGTACGTGCTCAAGTTCCGCGGTGCCGGCCAGGGGCCGAAGGCCTTGATCGCCGAGCTGGTGGCCGGCGAGATCGGCCGCCTGCTCGGCCTGCCGGTGCCGGAGATCGTGTTCGCCCGGCTCGACGCCGAACTCGCGCGCACCGAGCCCGACCCCGAGATCCAGGACCTCATCCGCGCGAGCGCCGACCTGCCGGGCACGAGCGGTGGCCTGAACCTCGCGCTCGACTACCTGCCCGGCTCGGTCACCTACGACCCGCTGGCCGAAAGTGTCGACGCCACACTCGCCTCGAGCATCGTCTGGTTCGACGCCTTCGTCACCAACCTCGACCGCACGCCGCGCAACGCCAACATGCTGATGTGGCACCGCAAGCTCTGGCTGATCGATCATGGTGCCGCGCTTTACTTTCATCACCAGTGGGACGGGTTCATGGAGCGCGCGCAAAGCCCGTTCGCGCTCGTGAAGGACCACGTGCTGCTGCCCTTCGCCAGCCGGCTCGCCGAGGTCGATGCAGCACTCGCGTCGCTCGTCACCCCGGAGCGGCTGCAAGCCGTGGTGGCGCTGATTCCCGACAGCTGGCTCGCCGACGACCCGATGTTCTCGGGCCCGGCCGCGCAACGCCGCGCCTACGTCGACTACTTCGTTCGCCGCTTGCAGGCGCCGCGTGCGTTCGTGGAGGAGGCCAGCCGTGCCCACCTTGCACACGTATGACTACGCCATCGTGCGGGTCGTGCCGCGCGTGGAACGGGGCGAGTTCATCAACGCCGGTGTGGTGCTGTCGTGCAAGAGCGCGGGCTACCTGAAGGCCGGCATCGAACTCGATGAAGCACGCTTGCTGGCACTCGACCCCGCTGCCGACATCGACGCCATCCGCGCGACGCTGGCCACTTTGCCCGCCATCTGCGAAGGGGGTGCGGCCGCGGGCGCGCTGGGGCGGCTGTCGTCGCGCGAGCGCTTCGACTGGCTGGTCGCGCCGCGCAGCACCAGCATCCAGACCTCTGCTGTGCACAGCGGGCTCTGCGACGACCTGGGTGCCGCGCTTGAGCGGCTGATGCAGCGCATGGTGCGGGAAAACACGAAAAGTTCGTAGTTCCCTCCGCCGGCAGCTTCAAACCTGCCAGACGTTGTCATGTTATGGGCGAGATGATGCCTTCATCGCCTGCAACAACGTCTGCCGCCCATGTTCGACCTCTCTCAGACCAGCCACTTCTGGCTCTACTTCGTGCTGGTGGCCGGCATCATCGCCCTGCCCGGCATGGACATGGCGTTCGTGATGGCCAGTTCGCTGGTCGATGGGCGCCGGGCCGGCGCGGCCGCAGTCGCCGGCATCGTGGCGGGCGGCGTGATCCACGTCGCCATGGCGTCGCTCGGGGTCGGCCTGCTGCTCATGTCGGCGCCGCGGCTATTCAACATCTTGCTGCTGGCAGGTTCGCTGTACGTGGCGTGGATGGGCTGGTCGCTGGTGCGTGGCGCGAGCGCATTCGGCGAGGTACACGAACGGGCTTCGCGCCCGCTCGGCTCCATCTTTGCGCGTGCAGTGCTCACCTGCCTGCTCAACCCCAAGGCCTACATCTTCACCATCGCGGTGTTCCCGCAGTTCCTGCGCCCTGACTACGGCTCGATCGTGGGCCAGTCGGTGGTGTTGTCGACGATCACCGCGTTGACGCAGGCCGGGGTCTACGGCGGCGTGGCAGTCGGAGCCGCCGGCTTGCGGGGCTGGCTGCGCAGCAACGCCGCGGCGCAGGTCTTGATGGGCCGAAGCGTCGGTGCGCTGCTGTTGCTCGTGGCAGTGTGGACGGCGTGGAAGGGTTGGCAGCATGGCCAATGAAACGCCACCCGCTCCGTTCGACGACACCGCCGGGACCCACAAGCCGTCACGGCGCAACCTCTTCATTCTTGCGGGCCAGATTGCATTCCTGGCCGCATGCACCCCTCTACCCACCCTGAAGGAGAAACCGATGACCCCATCGAGCGAGCACGACTTCGACTTTCTGATCGGCAGCTGGCGCGTCTTCCACCAACGCCTTCGCGAGCGCCTGGCGGGCAACGACGAATGGCAGGAGTTCGACGGCACCTGCACCATGCACACGCTGCTCGGTGGCCAGGGCAATGTCGACGACAACGTGATGAACCTGCCGGGCGGCACCTACCGCGGCGTGGGCCTGCGCTCCTTCGACCCGGCCACCCGCCGCTGGGCGATCTGGTGGCTGGACTCGCGCACCCCGCACGCCATCGACACGCCGGTGGTCGGCAGTTTCGACAACGGTGTCGGCAGCTTCTATGCCGATGAAACCTTCAACGGCAAGCCGATCCGGGTGCGCTTTCGGTGGACGGACACGCACACCGCATCACCGCATTGGGAGCAGGCCTTCTCACCCGACAGCGGCGCGACCTGGGAGGTCAACTGGAAGATGCGCTTCGTTCGCGTGACCGCCGGCGCTTCTGGTACGGCTTCTCGTACAGCTTCTGGTACAAACAGCGAGGCATCTGCCTAACTGACTGGAGATTGAAATGAGTGCTGACAGAGATCGCGGAACCCGCCGAGAGAAACAGAAGCGGGCCAAGGACAAGAAGAAAGAGGCGAAACGCGCCCGCACGCCAGCGAAGGCGGCCGCGTAACGCGCGGTGGGTCGAAGCCTGCTTCGTCAGGCTTCTCCTTCCACTCGGTCGTCGACACGAATGCGGCGATCAGACATGAAGCTCCAGCTGTGTGGACGGCGGTTCTGCCTCCACATCGAGCGGAAAAGTTTCCAGGATGGCCGCACCGATGCCGGCACCGACCGCCTCCACGGCAGTGCGTTGATCGACGGTGAATGAGCCTTCGGGCTCATAACGATTGGCCACCAGCGCACAGCGCTGGGCGATGACGCCGGCCAGCTGCCGAGCGACCGGAAGAGGGATCTGGAACTGGCTCACGAACGACTCGAGAACGGCGTGTTGCATGGGCACCTCGCTGATACTGTATGGATGAACAGTATAGAAAACGAGGCGGCTGCGTCAAGGCAAAACTCCCTCAAGTTTTCTCCGTCGAGACGCCCTTCGGCGGCCGTACCGAATCGGCCACCTTCTTGGGTGCGAGCCGGCAATAGCTGCCGGTGATCAGCCCGGCGACTTCATCCCAATCGGTGTGGGCATCGAGCGCCATGCCGACGATGTCGGGCCACCAGCCGGGCTTGAAGAACGGCGCCCAGCTGTAAGCGTAGACGTCGAGCTCAGGCAGCGCCGAGCGGAAGGTCATCACGCAAAGCGGCCCTTCGGATTTCGCGGCTTTTGCATACGCCGGCGGCCAGCCGGCGTCGATCACCAGCACATGGGCGAAGGTGTGCTTTCGGATGCGCCACCGCGTGCCGACCCACGCCGGCTCTTCGATGGTCTCGGGCAGCTCGCTGCAGAGGGCCCGCAGCTTCGCGGCGATCTCGGGCGGGACACTCGCACGACTCACACGACTTGCACGCTCAGGCATTCGTCTCGTGCCTCAGGTGCTGGTCACACCCGCAGTCTCAGCGGTAGAACGCCTCGACCCGACCCTTCAGCTTGATCATCAGCGGCTGGCCCTTGCGGTCCAGCGTCTTGCCGGCCGGCACCCGGACCCAGCCTTCGCTGATGCAGTACTCCTCGACGTCGAAGCGCTCCTTGTCATTCAGGCGAATGCCGATCTCATGCGCGAACACCGCAGCAATGTGAAACGGGCTGCGCGGGTCGATCGACAGGCGGTCGGGCAGAGCGGGCTTGTCGGTAGCGTCTTGAGGGATGTCTTCGGTCTTGTCGGTCATGAGAGAGATTCCAGGTTCACGGTGGCGATTCAGCCTTGCAGGCCGGCGAACACGTTCTGCACGTCTTCGTTCGCATCCAGCGCCGCGAGAAAGGATTCCACCTCTTCCAGCTGCTCGGCACTCAGGCTCGCGGGGTTGACGGGGTTCTTGGGTTTGTAGCCCAGCTTGGCAGACAGCACGTTGAAGCCCTGCGCCTGCAGCGCGCGGCTCACCAGGTCGAGGTCGGTGGCATCGGTGATGAACATCGTGGCGCCGTCTTCCGCGGGCTCGAAGTCTTGCGCGCCGGCTTCGATGGCGGCCACCTCGGGGTCCGCGCCTGACGTTGCAGGTTCGGCCTCGATCATGCCGACGTGGTCGAAGTCCCAGGCCACCGAGCCCGAGGTGCCGAGCTGGCCCTTGCGGAACAGCACGCGCATTTCAGAGGCCGCCCGGTTCACGTTGTCGGTCAGGCACTCGACCATCACCGGCACGCGGTGCGGCGCGAAGCCTTCGTACAGCGCGTGCTCGAAGTGGACCGCCTCACCGGTGAGGCCGGCGCCTTTCTTGATCGCGCGCTCGAGCGTGTCTTTCGGCATCGAGACCTTGCGCGCCTGTTCGACGACCAGGCGCAGCCGCGAATTGGCTGCCGGGTCAGCGCCATGGTGCGCGGCGATCATGATGTCCTTCGACAGCTTGCCGAACAGCCTGCCCTTGGCATTGGCCGCCACGTCCTTGTGCTTTGCTTTCCACTGCGCGCCCATCGCGATGTCCCCTTCGGTTTTCGTCTACTTCGGTGTCCCCACCGCCTTGGCGTGATGCCGGCACATGGGCCTGCCCGTGCGCTGGGCACCTGCAGAGGGGGCGGATTTTAGGCGCGCAGGGTGGCGTGCTGCCAGGCTCCTCAGTAGGTGGCGCGCCCGCCCGAGAGGTCGAACACCGCGCCGGTCGTGAACGAGTTTTCGGCCGACACCAGCCACGCGACCATCGATGCGATTTCTTCAACGGTGACGAAACGGCCGCGCGGGATCTTCGCGAGCATGTAGTCGATGTGCTGCTGCGACATCTGGTCGAAGATCTTCGTCTTCGCGGCAGCGGGCGTGATGGCATTAACCGCCACGTCGTGCCCCGCGACCTCCTTGCCCAGGCTCTTGGTCAGTGCGATCACGCCGGCCTTCGAGGCGCTGTAGGCCGCGGCATTCGGATTGCCTTCCTTGCCGGCGATCGACGCGACATTCACGATGCGCCCGTAGTTGCGCGCCACCATGCCGCTGATGACGGCACGGTTGACGTTGAAGGTGCCGGTGAGGTTCACGCTGATCACCTTGTGCCACTCGTCGGGCGCGTAGCTCGCGACCGGCGCATTCGCCCCGGCGATGCCCGCGCTGTTGACGAGCACGCTGATGGGCCCCAGCGTGCGGCCGGTGGCCTCGGCCACCGCCTCCACCTGGGTGAGGTCGGTGATGTCGACCTGGAAGGTCGCGACCTCGCAGCGCCCGTCGAGCGATGCCTTGGCGGACTGCAAGGCGTCGGCGCTCTGGTCCCACAGCGCGACCTTTGCGCCGCCGGCGAGCAGGCGCTGGACCACCGCGAAGCCGATGCCTTGCGCGCCACCCGTCACGACCGCCGTCTGGCCCTTGAAGTCATAGGTGTTCATGTGTCGAATCCCGTTGCGTTGGCCCACGAGAGTTGCCGATCAAGGATTGGCCGCGTCCCCGGATTTACCCTGCGATATTGGGGTGCATTGCTGCGCGAACCGGCGCGTGGGCTGGCTGAGAATCGAGCCCTGCAGGAACAGCGATGCCGACTTCCAAGACCCCCCCAACAGCGCCTTTGCCCGCGAAGGCGGCAGGCAGGAAACCGTCCGCCAAGGCGCCCGCGGACGGCCTGAGCTCCGACCTGGTCAGCCAGGACCCAGGTCTCTTGCGCCGCCTGCTGCGCGCCAAGGACCGGATGGACGCCGCCTCGCACGAAGACTGGCCCGTGCCTCGGCTGGCGAGCGTGAGCGACGTGTCCGAGGCCCACTTCGCGCGCTCGTTCAAGGAGGCCTTCGGCGTCCCGCCCCACCGGTACCTGCTCACGCGGCGCATCGAGCGGGCCAAAGCGCTGCTGCGCGACACCGACCTGCCCGTCACCGACATCGCCTTCCAGACCGGCTGGGGCAGCCTGGGCACCTTCGGCCGCACCTTTCGCGACATCACCGGGGAGAGCCCGGGTGCGGTCCGCGCCCGCGAGAGGGCTGCCGGGCATGAGCCCGCGGAGGTGAGCCCTGCGCGAGCCGTGAAGGTCGCCGCCCGAAACCACACCAGCGAGCTGGGCCGCGTGCCCGCCTGCATCCTCAGCGCCGCCCACCGACCCGACCTCACGACAGCAGTTTCGGAGAAGCGCCGCCAGGAGGCCGGCGATATAAACACGTCCGAACCAAAGGAGGTCCTATGAGTCAAGGTGTTGAAGTGGTGGGTGTGTACGTGCGAGACCAGGATGAAGCGCTCGCGTTCTATGTCGAGAAGCTGGGGTTCCGTGTCCACACGGACGTGGGCAATGGCGACTACCGCTGGCTCACGGTGCAGCACCCGGAGCAGCCCTCGTTCCAGCTCGGCCTGTTCACGCCCGGGCCGCCAGTGCTCGACGCGGCCACCGCGCAGGCGCTGCGCGCCATCGTGGCCAAGGGCGCGATGCCGCCGCTCGTGCTGACCGTGGACGACTGCCGGGCGGCCTACGATCGGCTGCTCACCCGCGGCGTGGAATTCACGCAGGAGCCAATAGACCGCTATGGCACGGTGGACGCGGGCTTTCGCGACCCCTCCGGCAACGGGTGGAAGATGATCCAGGCGCGCCGCTCGGCTTGAACCCACTGATTGAAAGGCAGTTCAGATGAAGAACAGCACGATGACAACAGCCGAGTCTGCTTCTGACCTCATCGACAGAAGAATCGAGGAGCTGGGTGACTGGCGCGGCGAGATGCTGGCCCGCCTGCGCGCCATCATCAAGGAGGCTGACCCCGAGGTGGTCGAGGAGTGGAAGTGGAACAACCCCGTCTGGTCGCACCACGGCTTGATCTGCACCGGCGAGACCTACAAGAAGGCCGTGAAGACGACCTTTGCCAAGGGGGCTGCGCTTGAGGACCCGACCGGTCTCTTCAACTCCAGCCTCGACGGCAACGTCCGGCGCGCCATCGACTTCCATGAGGGCGACAAGCTGGACGTGAAGGCCCTGAAGGCGCTCATTCGAGCCGCGGTTGCATTGAACAAATCAACGGCGCGCGGCTAGAGACTTCGGGGCGGCGACGGTGGCAACTTCCAAAGCCCGCGCCACTCGCGCCGTCGTGCCGAGCACAGCGAAGGCCTCGCGTCCGAAGGCCCGCAAGCCCGCGGTGCTGCCCAAGTCCGATGGAGATGCCGGCGTGCAGGCTTACATCGCGAGCCTGGAGCCATGGCAGGCGGCAGTCGCCCGGCGTGTCGACGCGCTGGTCGCGAAGCTTGTGCCCGGTGTCCGCAAGGCGGTGCGGTGGCACAGCCCGTTCTATGGCGTCGACGGGCAAGGCTGGTTCCTCGCCATCGCGGCCTTTCAGCGCCATGTGAAGTTCAGCTTCTTCAAGGGTGCGTCACTGACACCTGTTCCGCCCGTCGGGCAGTTCAAGGATGTGCGCTCGCTGGATGTGCGCGAGTCGGACGAGCTCGACGAGGCGCAGTTCGCCCGCTGGATCGAGCAGGCCGCCGCCATCCCCGGTTGGGACGGCGGATCAGCCACGAGCTACGGCGGCGCCACGCTCTAAGGCGACACTGAATAAGTCCCTGCGAGGCGGGGCGCCTCGGTTTGGGATGGGCTGCAAGGCGCAAAGCGCAGCGATACCCGCAGGTATCGCGAGCATTTGCAACGCCGCAGACCGCCCAAAACGAGGATGCGCCGTCCGCAAGGGACTTGTTCAGCGTTGCCCTAAATAAGACCCTGTGCGCGGTGCCTTTGCGTGCGCACAGGGCCAAGGCCCGCTCTGATCAGGCGGGAATCGTTGGGAACGCGTTGCCGAGCCAGCAGCGCTCCGAGTGGTGAGACTTGAACGAGGCGACGCAGTTCACGGCCGACGCGCTTCAGTGAGACTCGCGCGGCACCGCGTGCCCGCGGCAGCCGACGAGGAAGTCGAGGTCGGCGCCCTTGTCGGCCTGCATCACGCGCTCCACGTACAAGCCCTGGTAGCCGGTGCTCATCGCGACGGGCTCGGGCTTCCACTTCGCACGCCGCAGCGCAAGCTCGGCATCGGGCACGTCGAGGTGCAGGCGGCGGCCGGCCACGTCGACTTCGATCCAGTCGCCGTCCTGCACCAGTGCCAGCGGGCCGCCGGCAGCGGCTTCGGGCGCCACGTGCAGCAGCACGGTGCCATAGGCCGTGCCGCTCATGCGTGCATCCGAGATGCGGACCATGTCGGTCACACCCTGGCGCAGCACCTTGGGCGGCAGGCCCATGTTGCCCACCTCGGCCATGCCGGGGTAGCCCTTGGGGCCGCAGTTCTTCAGCACCAGCACCGAGTTGGCATCAACGTCGAGCGCCTCGTCGACGATGCGCTCCTTGTAGTGCTCGATGTTCTCGAACACCACCGCGCGGCCGCGGTGCTGCATCAACGCCGGCGTGGCGGCCGAAGGCTTGAGCACGCAGCCCAGCGGCGCGAGGTTGCCGCGCAGTACGGCAATGCCGCCGCTCTCGACCAGCGGCTTGTCCAGCGGGCGGATCACCTCGGCGTTGTGGTTGGGCGCGCTCTTCACGTTGTTCCACAGCGTGCTGCCGTTGGCAGTGAGAACGTCCTTGTTCAGCAGGCCGGCGTCGCCGAGCGCGCGCAGCACGGTGGGTAGCCC
>Ga0307515_10002591_pt1 | contig 38997 bp, 22 predicted proteins | sample 17_EM_MG_FD_194513 | JGI IMG/M metagenome (GOLD analysis project Ga0307515, IMG submission 194513) | Populus trichocarpa ectomycorrhiza microbial communities from riparian zone in the Pacific Northwest, United States - 17_EM | ecosystem: Host-associated > Plants > Roots > Unclassified | place... | reverse complement strand
ATGGCACTGATCCAATATCTCTCACCATGCAGCCGCGGGTAGGAATTCAAGTTTAATTTCCCATCCAAAAAATATGTTTGTGGTATGAATGTGTTTTTGATATCATTAGATTATTTTTCTGTGCTATGAAAAAATATATGAATTTATAAATAAAAGAAGTTAATTTTTATTCTTTAAAGTAGAATATGTAATTATATAAATATTTTACTCGCATTTTTTTTAAATATTTTTAGAGAATAATCCTCCTTGCTACGTCCAATTTATTTTTATTTTTATAAATATCTCATATAAATACAATTTATTTATAAAATATAGATAAATTATAATAATATTTTCAATCATTATAAAAAAAAGAAGTTAAAACAACAGTTGAAAATATTAATTACTGTTTATATATATAAAAATAAACCTACAAGACTATATCGCTGTAGTAATATATTTAGATAGAGTGTCATGTACTGTTTTGATATGTTAATATGAATAATATTTTGAATTGTAGTAATATATTTAGACAGAGTGTTATGTATTATTTTGAATTTTGAATTGTTTTGATATGTTAATATAAAAAATAATTTTTTAAAAATAAAAAAAATATTATTATAATATTTTTAAATATTATTTTAAGAGAGTGTTACTTTTATTTTCAATGGATTTCTGAATATTTTTTATTTTTTTTATTTTAAATTATTTTTTTTATATTTTTAAATAGTGTTGAAATAAATTATAAAAAATAAAAAATATTTTTTAATATATATTAAAAATTTAAATAAAAGAAACAACCCTGACAACACGACTGAGAAAGATTGTATAAAGCAGGGAGCGAGTCTTAAATCAAAATCTTGGCGTTGCATCTCTTTGGAGTTTGATCTCCAATCCATGGCTTCCTTTGTCTACCTTCTTCTCTTCATGGTGCTTACACTTACAACCCAATTCTCCCTCTGTTTCGGAAAGAGGTAAAGAAACTCATCTCCTTTCTCATGTCTTATTTTCCAATGAAGGATCAAGTTTGTTGTTTTAGCGTACTTTCACAATTTAATTTCTCTAATGGAACATCACTTTTTACTTCTTTTTTTTTTTATCTCTGATTTAGTTAGACATCTGAATAATTGTGTTGTTCTTGATCTGGGTTTTTGTTCCAACACTTTGTGGTGGTAGGATTGGGAGCTTCTTGGTGCCTTTTATCTTCTGATCTATAAAGGAACGATCTTTTTCTACAGCTGAATAGATATTGTGTGCATAACCTGATAGGAGATTTGCCTCTTGTGATCTGAGTGATTTTCTTTGATGGTATACTTGTTTTATACAGCAATAACCATGTCTTTCTTTGCAATTTTCTGCTTCAGTAGCCGAAAGGAATTAAGGAACAAGGAGGCCTACCTTGAAACAATGATACAATTTGGAAGCTCAATTCAGACCAACTGGGTAGACCCATCAAGAGTTGTCACGGTCTCTTGGCAACCAAGGTCAGGTACTTTGATTTGATAAAGTTGTTGTAGAGCGTTTGTTTTTTCACAGTGGATAATGCAAGGAGTCATTTTGTTGCTATGGCCCCAATAAAATCTGATATTAGTTAATTGGGAATTGTTGTCGGTTGTGTTAAGTATTAAGGTTTTTAAATTAAGTATGTCTGGCTGAGCATTCGTCTATGAATTATTGCGCAGAATGAATACTGTGGTGCTCAATGGCTCGGTTACTAAAAAATGTATGACTTTCTTTTTCTTGAATTAGGGTGTTCGTGTACAAAGGCTTTTTGACAGACGAGGAATGTGATCATCTTATTTCTTTGGTATGCCCTTGTCTTTTGCTCTTTTAGCCTTTGTTTTATCTATTTATCGTGATGGAAATTATTTGAATTGCATTTTTTTTTGTGCTTAGGCACAGGGTACAAAAGAAGCTTCTGAGGGAAAGGATGATGATTCAGGGAGAATTGAGAGAAACAGGCTGCTTGCAAGCTCGACTTCTCTTCTAAACATGGATGTAAGCTTCTGTATGATTATATTTTTATTAACATGTGCTTTTAATGCTGCATATTGTTACATTATGGATAATCACCTACTATTAGATTTTTGTTTGCAGATTGTGCTTTGATTTTGTTCTTTCATATTATATTTGGTTCATTTTGATTCGCTGTTTTTCAGAGTTTGTGTGAAGATTTAATAGATGCTTTCTATCATTGAGTTGAGTATTAATAATCAAGAGGAACTTATTCTTCTATGTCATGAGAAACTGGTTCTTCTGTTAGCCATTTTTGTTTCCTTTTCTTATTTGCTTGTAAATAGTTTGATAATGGTCTTTAGTTTTGTAATTGTCAAATGATGTTTCCAGGAGGACATTCTGATGGTTTGGGTTCAACATCCAACTCGGAGTCTCTGTATTGTAGGCCACTTTATTTCATTTTGATAAAGTAGCTACTAATTTCTTTCACGAGAGGAAAATTTACAATCTTTAGCTGGGAGAGAGCTCTGTGTAAACAGAGACTTACCGATCGTCACTTTAATATTACTTTAAAAAAAATGGCTGAAGAGCATATGTTGAGATTTGCTCTTAGTCACGCTAGATTTGAAATTGTTATTCTGTTGCAAGACTTATATGACATTTTCACCACTTTGAATACAAACCTTCTTTTCTTTGCAGGATAACATACTTTCAAGGATTGAAGAAAGAGTTTCAGCTTGGACTCTCCTTCCAAAAGGTATGTTTGGTTACCCTGGCTCTTGTCACCATAGAATGGTTGTTCTGTTCCATGAACTGCGTATCTATATGATTTAGTGTTTCATGTTGTTGCATGGCTTATATCGCACTTCAGAGAACAGCAAACCCCTGCAGGTCATGCATTATGGAATTGAAGATGCCAAAAACAACTTTGATTATTTTGGTAACAAATCTGCAATCATTTCAAGCGAGCCTTTGATGGCAACTCTGGTTTTTTATCTCTCTAATGTCACCCAGGGTGGTGAGATATTCTTCCCTAAGTCAGAGGTTGGTGAGAAATCTTCTTTTGGTTCATTCATAAATGGAGGATTTCATTTCAGCACCACTCATTAACACCAGTATTCAACCTGTCACAGGTTAAAAACAAGATTTGGTCTGATTGTACAAAGATTAGTGATTCCCTTCGACCGATTAAAGGGAATGCAATTCTGTTTTTCACAGTGCATCCTAATACATCTCCGGACATGGGTAGCTCCCATTCCAGATGCCCTGTCCTTGAGGGCGAAATGTGGTACGCCACCAAAAAGTTTTATTTAAGAGCCATTAAGGTCTTTTCTGACTCCGAAGGAAGTGAATGCACCGATGAAGATGAAAATTGTCCAAGCTGGGCTGCTCTCGGAGAATGCGAAAAGAACCCTGTGTATATGATTGGTTCCCCCGATTACTTTGGGACATGTAGGAAGAGTTGTAATGCTTGTTGAAAGCCAAAGTCGCAACTCTCTTTTTCCCTTCATTAAACCAAAGAAAGTACTCTACAGTCTCCAGCTGATTATTATTTTTCAGCAGTTTTTAAAAGGTTTAGGTTTTTAATATAGCATTCATTGATTTATTCCATCAAGAAACTCATCGGAGTTAGTATCCACAGTGTTCTTCAATCTCCAAAAGCCAATGGGGCTCGAATCATTCTGTGTACCTGATAGGATTTGACTTCACTGTCGTCAATGAATCAATCATAACTCTGCCGTCATAGAAATGACATCATTTTGTAGTCTGGAACACCTGCTCTTTTAAACTACCACCTAAAGATCATGAAAAGAAACCCTAGAAAAGTTGATCTCCTTTAACGAAGATATTCAAATGGTCACTTCAAACAGTGACTGTTTTCAGAACAAATTAAGACTATCCTGGTGTCACGAAAGGAGGATATAGAAATGGAGCCCTGGAGCAAAAGGTAACCGTAAAAGCCACTCTCCTAAAAAAAAAAAAAAAAAAAATGGAATAAAAAAAGAAAGAAAGAAAAAGGCTTCAAGCTCTCTTTGTTTGAGATTCCAGAGGAGTAGGAGAAGAAGAAGACTTGAAGGCCTCAATTCTGGGAGTAACACTTGACGTAACCCCCTTTATTAAAATCTCAAAAAAGAAAGAAAGAAAGTCCCCAACCTATAAGGGTAATCTTAATTAGTCTCTGATGATCTATGGATTCTCAGACAAATCTTTTTGTTAGTTTAAGTTAATAAAATAGCTATGTGTTCATGTAAAAAATCACATGATTTCTCTTTCTTTCATTAAAAATCCATGAATTTGATAAAATCTCCCGCTTCAAGAAAATAACGAACATTAACACAGCTCAGGTTAATATATCTCCGTACCCGTGAAGAGGGAACGATCCCCATAAGACTGCGAGGCTAGGGATGAAGTTTAATGATGATGTTGCTAGATAGGGTATGGTAGACTTGATTCAGAATCTATATCTATCACTAGCACGAGTTACTTGTGGAAGAGAAAAGAAAAGAGAACTCATGGTGCTAGTATATCCTGATTGCTGAAAACTTAGCCACAAAGAGCATGATCAATAGAACAAAATTTCTCTATTCAATTAGTTTTGAGGAAATTTCTTCTCTGCTAACACACCCAAATAAAGGATATGTTCTGCTTTTCTTATGCTCAATGCTATTTAAGACACTTGCATGAAATAGTGTTTTTGTTATTCCTATTTCTGAACACGTTGAAAGAGATCATCAAAATGATTACTATCAAGAATCAACCACTACATGATATTTTGACGAAACAGAGTACATCTTGCAAAACTTGCTCGCAACATCCTCAGATTTGTACCTCACGTGGTCCAAAAACTGAAAGTGCAAGTGCCTCCATCTCTTGTTGATCCCCAAGGAGCCCAACACTGCCGAAAAGCTCACAGAAAAACCAAATAGAAAATGTCAACCCTGGACATGCTTGGGGGGGGTTGGGGTTCTCCAACAAGTTGATTGACAGAAAAATCGAGAGATTCCAGTGATCCCACAGCACCGATTTTCTTGGGGATCCTTTCAGTGAAATGATTGTGTGACAAATTCAATGATTGCAAGGCTATCAGGCGCGCCACTTCTTCTGGGACTTCCCCTGACAAATTATTGCTAGGAAGGTCTACGCTTCTTACAATATTCAGAATGCTGCCATAAGCTACCGTGTTTCCTTTCGACACAAGCAATGCATTATCATAAAAGTTATGAGCACATATTGGTATGCTTCCACGGAGCATATTGTGAGAAAGATCCAAGATTCGTAAATTAGCTAGACTGCAGAGTTCTTTGGGGATGGAAGACTCGAAATTATACCAATCTCCAACCAACAATTGGTAAGAAATCGAAAAATAAAATTGAAAACGGCTGTTGTTTGATTAGTTCAAGTGCTGCTGCTTTGGGCTGTTGTTAGTGTGTATCGTGAGTATCCATACTAGACCGTCCAAGTTTGACATCATGCACGTACGGATCCCTTGATAATGATACTCGCAGTGTTGTTCATAGCACTTCAAGGTTAAGAGACAACATAGAAAGGAAAAGTTTTGCTGGGAGAAAGACTAACAACTTGAAGCTTAATTCTGCCATGCACACGGCATACTCGGTTGCTTCAGTCATATTGTATCAAATGTTCAAAGACATCAGAAAAGATCAATCTTCTTGTGGCTCTTAGTATACATCGAGAGATATATGTGAATTTCTGAATCTTCTTGACTTGTTTCCGATAATATCAAAGCCAATGCATAAGTTAAATTAATACAACTACTATATATATATAGGCTCCAGTTTGTTAATGCTTTTGTCGTGGTCGTTTTGTTAATCAGGCAAACAAAGAGAAAGCACATAGGTATTGTTGGAATAAGGAGCCAAATACTTACCAAAAGGTCACTACAAATCCAAGTGCCATGCTCACATAAAATCCACCACTTCCTTGTGCTCCTGTCCTTCTCTGCTTTCAAGTTTAGGTGTTACTTCAATTGCAGTGCATTTCTCTCCAAGTGCCGATAAAACTTGATGCATCAAGGCTCTGTAATTGAGTGCTTAAAGGGATTTTTCCAGTCAAGTTATTGTTGAACAAGTTCAAGTGATTCAAAAATGTCAATCTTGACATGCTTGGAGGGGTTTCACCTACAAGTACTACATGCTAATAAAAGGAAAAAAAAGAGAGAGATAAGTGTTGAACACATGGAGAGAGATCACCAAGATTATGGTTTGTCGAAAACTAAAGGCACTACCTTACTGAAACGAGGGTTGATCTTGAGATAAGCTTGAAGCAGATTTTCTTGTAACATGACACTTCAAGGATTAATATGACGTCTAGCAAAACTTGTGTACAACTTCCTCAAATTTGCACCTCAAGCTCTCCAAAAAGTGAAAGTACATGTATTCTGCTTTCAACTCCTTTTAATCACCAAGAAGCCAAATGTTAACAAAAAGCTAACCACAAAACCAAGTTCCATGCTCACATACACCCCATTCAACTCCTTGTTCCCTTGTCCTTCTCCACCTTCTTTTGCAGATGTTTCATTAACGACAGTGCAGTTCTCTTCTAGTGGGGCTCCCCAAAGTGCGTTGCCAAGAAAACTGGATGCATCAAAGCTCTGTAATTGAGTGCTTGAAGGAATTTTTCCTTTCAAGTTCTTGTAGGAGAGGTTCAAGTAATTCAAAAATGTCAATCTTGACGTGCTTGATGGGATTTCACCTACAAGTTGGTTCACAGAAAAATCAAGAGATTCTAGTGATCCCATAGCACCGATATTCTCAGGGATTATTCTATGGAAATGATTGTGTGACAAATTCAATGACTGCAATATTATAAGGCTCGTCACTTCTTCTGGAATTTCTCCAGATAAATTATTGCTGGAGAGGTCCATGCTTCTTACAATATTCAGAATGGTGCCATATTTGACTATTTTTCTTTCATCACAAGCGCAGCATTCTCATAAAAGCCCCCCATCGATATAGTATATGATATGCCGTTGGATGAATGTTCACTCATTGTAGTCATGGCACTGAAGTTATTAATGCATCTCGGTATGTTTTCGGAGAGCTTGTTGTGAGCAAGGTCTAAGATTTGTAAAGAAGCTAGTCTGCAGATTTCTTCAGGGATGGAACCATTGAAGTTATTTGAACGGAGGATAATAACCTTCGTCTTAGAAAGACTTTCTCCAATCCATGTTGGAATATTTCCTGCTAAATGATTTTGAGCCAAGTGAAGAAACTCCAAGTTTGTACAATTTTCAAGTGACAAAGGTATTTGTCCAGAGATGCTGTTGTTCCCAAGGTGCAAGGATTGAAGAAACCGTAAAGTTCCAATAGAATTTGGAATATCACCTGTAAGCCTGTTGTTGCCTAGGTTTACTGCAACTAAATTTTGCCACTGCCTCTAACAATCTGGTATCTCTCCATACAAAAGATTATCTCCAAGATAAAGAAACTGCAGTATCATTGACTCGTTCATTTTATCTCACAAAAAATGAGAAATAGAGCCTGATAGAGAATTGTTGGAAGATCTAGTGCAGCAACATTAGAGGGAACACGAGGTAATGGACCTTCGATGCGATTCGAACTTAGGTCAATGAGAGTGGAACCCTTGACAAACTCAAAAGCAACCCCAGCTGGTACAATTGTTCCGCGGATTTGGTTGTGAGAGAAATTTAAATGAATACATTGGTAAGACAAATTCCAAAACCAATTGGGAATGGTATCAGGAATTTTCGAGTCTGAAATATCCAGACACCAAAACTTCTTTTGTGATCGAAGCCACGGGGGAATCATGGGCCTAAATGCCAAGCCAGTCCTATAACTTCTAGCTGGAAAGGAGGAACCCAATCAGGACTAACGTTTAACGTTAGTTGGTTTCTAGTTGCATCAAGCTCCCTCGATTTTGTGAGATTCGCAAAGGAATCTTCAGAAACAACACCTTCAAACAGATTAGAAGGAAGCTGTAATATTTTCAAATTTTCAAGATGTCCAAGAAATGCAGGAGAGATCCATTCAATTTGTTAAAAGAAAGGTCCAAAACTCTCAGGGATGAAAGATCTCCCAAGGACTCTGGGAGTGGACCTGGAATTGAATTAGCACTTAGATGGAGTGTGACTAGACTTTTGAGTTGCCCAAGTCGACTGTTCAAATGACCAGAAAGTTGACAACCGATCAAATCCAGAAATTCCAAACGACTGCACATCCTGACAAGATATCTAAGACTCTGGATATGTTTTGAGCCGATGAAACATGTGGAAAATCAACGGATCTTAAGTTGCAAAGGCTTCCTAACGATGTTGGAATCCCCCCTTCAAGGTTGTTGTTTGACAGGTCCAAGTTAACTGCGGAAGTCAGGTTCCAAATTGAATTTGAGATTGTGCCTTGGAAATTGTTTAAGCCGAGGTTGAGGAACTGAAGATGGCTAAAACTATACAACCAGTTGTGTATTGAAGAATTGAAATAGTTCCCTGATAGATCGAGGTCCCTAAGATAGGTCATATTTTGATAGGCCCTCGGTTATGTTTTTAGCATTTCAATATCAGGGCTCAACAAGTGATTGTGAAGCAACTTTTGGAGCCCTGAAGAAACTGATGACAATTTCATTGCATGTCTCCCTACAGGTTGGGATTCTATGGAAATTTAGGTTCCCCGGATTTTTTTTCTTTTGTCTTACACAAACAAATACATAAAAACAGAATTCAGACCAAGTTTAATTGCTGAAAACTTCCAACTCGCAAGCTTCTCTCCATCTTACAACTTCTGCCTCGGTTTCTTTTATTTCTCCCAGAAGTTCCTCAACCTTATTGTGAAAAACACAAGAAGAATTGAAGTCAACAGGGGAAAGAGCTTGCTTTATGAATGCACATAAAAGAGTCATTCCATCTCAACCAAACCAATGATTAATTACATTTTGAGCTAGCACCCTCTCGTCTTCCAAATCTTTTATGCATAATGTAGTTTCTACAATTTCTTGAGCTTGTTTTTGCGCAAGGCTTTGTAATCGCTCAGTGTCTGGCCTGACATGTAAAAACCAATTTGTGTTCCCATGCAAGCAAAATCAAGCATGTTTATAATTAAGCATAAAGTGGTTTAAGAAAAATGCAGTCGTGTGGCCATTTTTTTCTTCACCTAAGTTTCACCATTTCCATCCATTTAGGCATGTTGGAAAATTTGTTTTAAGCCTATGGTTATTGGATTAAAATAGGTTCCACTCTAAAACTTTATTGAAAAATTGGAGTCACGCAAGTGAACTTATGCGAAGTGGCTTTGGACTCGAGCTTTGCTTGCTCGGCTCGGGCACGGGCTCAAGACAAAACTAATGGTAATTATCAGAGTTAATCTAAGTACACTTAAACACCCTTTCACTTTTACCAAAGAATCCTTCATAGGCCTTACTGAAGGCATAGTGATTTTTAACAAGACCCATTTTTCTCCTTGCTCTCTTTTATCTCAAGCTCCAACTTATCATTCGTCTCTCTAAGAAACTTCGTTTTTTTTCAATTTTTTCCGTTGTCAAATATGCTTCACCAATCCTTTTCACAAACCCATCTTCTTTTTCCTTGGAAGAGGCCTCATGTTAGCTAACTTGGTCACGAAAAGACTCTCTTTCCTTTGAAACCTCTTGGATGACTAAATTGAGCTGGGAGTTGTTTCTGAGTGCATCATCTCTTTCGTGCTGAAGTAGTATAGGTTTTGCTCCATCAAGGAGGACTTGCTTTGAATGGTGTCAAAAGACTGTTGGAGAGATTGGAGCTGAGGGAGAAGGTCATGGTGATCAGAGATAGTAATGTTGGTAGTGGTTGGGGAGTCAGCAGGGTCCTTGATGCAGGGCTGAGGAGGGTTTTGTGTTGCTGTTTCCATGATCCCTTGGTTTGAAGCTTTTGTGTGTTGACGAGGAAGAAAAGAAAGTTTTGTTAGGGGAGGGGATTAGAGTATTTTTTGTTGAACGTTAAAACCTAAGAGTCAAAGGATCGAGCACAGGGAAAGAAGGTCAGGTCAGGTGGTACGAGTGTACGACTGCATGACATTTTGAGAAGAAGCTAAGGTGCACCGCGTTCCTTTTTTTAATTTTTTATTTTTTTTATAAAATTAATATTTTTTTAATTTTTTTAATCAATTAGATATTTTAATGTATTAATATAAAAACTAATTTTTAAAAAATAAAAAATATATTATTTTAATATATTTTTAAATAAAAAATATTTTAAAAAATAAATGCAACTCTAACTCTAGATTGTTATGACAAATTGGCTTAAAGCCTCTTTAAAGCTCAATTGTTAAAAAAAGCATTGCATCACATTATCGATTACAATTAAAATTATTACAAAATATATTAAAATAACTAGGTAAAGAAACCAAGTTTTTATTTTTATTCCTTAATTTTTTTTAATTATACAACTATAGCCTTATATAATTTAATAACTTGTCAAGTTTTGTTGAGGATAGAAAAAATTCAACAACAGAAAATCAAAGTGTAAAATACATAAAAATGAGATCTGTTTTTATGGTAGATTTCAGATTTTTAAGTTTTTTTAGATTGTAATTATCAAGGAACCATGGCCCGGTAAAAAAAAAAAAAACACCAACACATCGTTCACGATGAAATAGGAAAGTCAGCATCAACTCAACTGCTAGGAACTGGCATGCCCACCCTAACTTGTAAGTTTTCTCTGTCTGAACACAGAAATCTAAGGCAACACCAAGAAACTAACAAGGAGTTGAGTTGAATCTGTCATGTAAGAAATTGATTGTTTGAAAAGGTCAATGAAATAGTGAAACTGTAGGTAGGCGTATATAAACAAACAAAAACCCAATTGCCAGGTAGATGTTCCACTTGTCCTCAAATCACTCATTATATTAGCTTTTGTCTTGACTTGCAGTTTAAGATTTGTAGAAACTCTTGAAAAAATACTGATGCAAGGAGAAAGAAATCATCTTCTCCGATACTTTTTCGAAAGGTTGGCAAGCTAGAATAGCTAACCCCACGTCACAAAAAGTACTCTAGAAAAGGAAAGTTTATTCCTTTTTAGCCACCCAGTTTGCGACTCGAGGAGACTGTTGATTGACTCACTCACTAGGCTCTCACCTAACAGACGGAGAAGGTGATCGGATTATACAAGGGATGGAGGGTGTTGATGGGCTCGAGGCAGAGAGAGTGTTTGATTTGGAGGAGACTATATTTGTTGCAGTTGGCAAGAATGTAGAGAAGAGTAAAAGATTGCTTTTTTGGGTATTACATAGTTTTGCAGGCAAGAAGATATGTCTCCTCTATGTTCACCGGCCTGCAAATGTTGTGTCTTTCAGTGAGTTTTCATTTTTTATTGTTTTCTTTTAATGATTTTTCATCCATTTTAATGTTGCTATTAGTTTTGATTAATTCCATGTTTGGTCCCTGAGAGAATTCAGGAAAAGGAAAGGAAAATTGAATTTTAAAGGTCATGTTTTATATATTGAAAAAGACAATTTAAAATATTAGTGATTAATCCATCCTGTGCTGTTGTTTATGCTATACAGGGATAAAATATCAGTGCTGTATAAGCTTGATGGCTGATTACTTGTTTTGAAGTCAGCAGAGCTTTCTGTTTATTTATTTATTTGTTTGCTTGCTTTTGTTTCATCACAGCTCCCAGATAACAAAGAATCCACAACGTATTGCAATCAAAGGGCATTATTTTTTTGGTCCCGATGATTTGATATTGAATTTGAATGGAATCGAATTTCCTAGGATGTGAAGCTTTTGAGAATTTCAATTAACTGGGTTTTTAAAAGGAAACCACATGCTTATGGAGATTGTAAAGAGAAATGTGTTTTCGATTTCTGCCTCTTTTAATTTTGTCGTGGATGGCCTGATGTAATTGTTTTGATCTTCTTGGGATTTATGCAGCACACAGAAAACTTGCTGTCAATAAACTAAAGGAAGATGCTGTCAAGGCATTCCAAGAACTTGAAACGAAAAAGATGCATGATGTCTTGGATCAATACCGTCTCATTCTTGCTCAAGAGGGGGTAATTTTCTGATTCTTCAGTCTTTTCTAACTAGTCACGATGGAGTGTCAGTGTCAGCTTTGGAATAGAAGTTTGAGTCCCAGACGTTAAACACTAATGCTTTGAATTGTATTAAATTGAACACAAAAAAAAAAATTACTTTATCCAAATGTGATTTAAACTCAAATGCTTTTGGAAGCCAGGCCATGGTCAATACATATGTGGACATTCAAAACAGTTTATTGATAAACTTGGTTATATTGTAGGTAGAAGCAGACAAAGTATGGATCAAGATGGACGATATAGCTAAGGGAATTGTTGAGGTTATTGCTCAATACAACATTAGGTGGCTTGTCATGGGAGCAGCAGCTGATAAATACTATTCAAAGTATGAACTATTTAGTGCAATTACTCCTTTGTCACTATTTTCATGATGCTACAGTAATGTTAAGAAATGATGTATAGATTCTTCTTAATAAGTTTCTTCACATAGTATAGCTGATATAAAGAACTCACGCCACTCCCAGTTAATTTGAGTGTGTTTCTGTTGCAGGAAACTGGGAGAAATAAAGTCCAAGAAAGCAATAATTGTGTGCCAGCAAGCACCAACTTCCTGCCATATCTGGTTTGTTTGCAGAGGCTCTCTTATCTACACAAGGTGCTTTTGACTTTATAAAATTTCACTCTTGGTTTGTTTAGTGTGCTTATTTGAACTAGCAGACCATTTCTTTTGTTGATTCTTTGGTTGTGGTTGGTGGTCCACCGAGTTAGAACTGTGTTATAAATCTTGGGCTAGTGGGTTGTTTGGTCTGTTTTGATCAACAACTTCTAGATCACAGGATCAGACTGATCATGGTTAGAGAATCTATCCATGAGACTCATTGCATTTACATATGTACGAGCACATGATTTGAATGGCATTAACTTGGATTCTGAAATTTACTAGCAAAACCGCAATTGTAGATCTCCATAGATTCTAATTGAACGAGAATTGAACTGAATGGATAGCATTTCAGTTAAAACATAGGCATCTCATCAATGCTGTGCAATAGCCTTGCTGTGAAGGCTTGGCCAGTCTGGAGTATCTCCTCCGCTTGAATTCCTTCTGTTATTGCTATTACTTTGATTCAACCACCAATGCTGCTCATAGATGGAATGTGAAAAAAACAGGGAAGGTAGAGATTATGGATCCGAAACAGAGATTTCTCTTCCATTGCTACTGCTGAGTTCAGATTCAGATACTGAGCAATTGAGACTCTTGAGATCAGAGTCTCTTACACAACTAGATAGATCTCTCGGTAAGCTTACTGACCAACGCAGAGATTGCATTTGATGATCAAATCTATTGAGTTTGTTTCTCATGTGGAGAGCTCAAAGACTTGTTTTCTTAATGAGTGCTAGAGGAATAACTTTGTTGCAGAGCTGTACAGATGCAGAGGAAGTTGCTGGTGACTTGGAAGGAATATTGGGAAGATTTGATTATTATCCTGTTCATTCTTGTCAATCAACCAACATAATACTCAGCACTTCCAAATTGATTCCATTGTTGGCAGATGAGGTTAGAGAAACTGGTTCTCTGCTCCTTTCCTCAGCTCAAAAGTCATGAGATGTTTTTCTCTTCATCTGTGATTTTGATTTTCATGGTATGGCATGAGATCTTAATACAGTAAACCATTTTATCTCACATGTTTCCTTGCTTCCATGTGGCACTTCTGGAGCAGATATTCAGAGTAAATGGAATGCCCTCTTATATTGATTTTGTGTTTTAAGATTTGTTTTGTTGGATTGGAAGATGTCCTATTCCCCAATAATCTCTCAAATACTTCATTCTTATAAAATCTTTTTTTTTTCATTAATTTTTTTTTTCTTATGTTCATATGTGTACTATGAAGAAATCAATGAGCTACCATCAGAATTGTTGAATTCCAGGAACTTTGACATGATAAGGCTGAATTTGAGGTCATCATCTTGAGGATTACACAACGAATTATCTTACAAATACATTCTACATATGCATGTGGTCTTTATAGATGTCACTAAAGCCAATTGTTCGATTCTAGTTTAAACCACCTCATGAGGTTATAGTGCTCCATGGCTTTTGCAGGAAGAAAAAACTCAGACGCAAACAACTGAAGAAACATGTTCTAGATTGGAACAAGCAATTATGGATACTAAGGACTCAAAGCAAAAGGCTCTTGTGGAGGCAGTAAAGCGATGGAAAGAGGAAGACAATGTTATGGAGGCCAAATGCAAGGCAAAATTTTTATTTCTTTTCTTTTTTTCATCTTTTGCTATTGACTTGCTGGCGCTGTTGAGTTCATAAATTATTGTTTCAGACTTGATTACGTTCTGTACTTCTGTTTCCACTAGGAAAAGAGAAGTTCCAAATTTTAGCAAAGAATATTACTAATTAAGGTTCTATGTTTCTTTCTTGCGAATATTGGAAAATACCTTCTTTTTTTTCACAGTAACTTTGTTGCCATCCTATACTCTTACAGGCCATAGCATTAGAAAACTTATGCATTAAGGAGATTAGCCTAAGAAAAGAAATGGAGGAAGCCTTGAATAGAAGAAAGCAAGAAGTGGAAAAGAAAAAGAATCAGCGTGATGAATTTTTAAAAGAACTCCAGATGGTCCAGGAGCACAAGTTTGCACTTGAGAGCCAAATTGCAGAGTCCCAGAATACAGTGGAGGAGTTGGAGCAGAAGATCATCTCAGCTGTGCAACTCCTGATAAGTTTTAAGGAAAGGCGGGATGCAGCAAAGGTGGAGTATGAAAATGCAAGACAGGAAGTTAGAAGGCTAAAAAGATCAGCTATAGCGGCAGCTTCAGGCAGCAAGTCAGAAATCCTTGAATTCTCTTTTATGGAAATCAATGAAGCAACTCACTATTTTGATCCATCCTGGAAGATCAGTGAAGGAAAATATGGAAGTGTCTACAAAGGGCTCCTTCGCCATCTCCTTGTTGCCATCAAGATGTTTCCATCTTACAGCTCTCAAAGCCTCTTGGACTTTCAAAATGGGGTAATCATGTTTTCCCATCTCTATAATACCATCAATTTATTTACACACCAGCTGAATCATTGCTTGAAACAATCAATCATGATGAGACATGTGATCGGTGATAATTGAGAGATTAAAGTTAAAGCTTGTGCAAAGAAATAAAATTAACCTTGCTAGTCTTTTATTTTTTTTAAGGTTTTCCCTCTGTTTGCCTTGAGATTATTGCTTAATCTGCTACTCCATTCGCCTATAGTTATGAAGTTTGGATATATATCTTCAATATTATTTTGAAGATCTGTTCAATTTTTGTATCAGACCAGGATGAGAGCTATTGAATCTAAAATAATTTGTGAAGAAACAAATGATTGAGGGGCTAATAAATATGCATCCCACAGGTGCTTGGTTTGTAAACAGATTAGATCCTGCGAGAGCTATAGACAGATTGTCCGTGTGTTTTTGTGTGTAAAATGATTCATGGTCCAGCAATGTGAGTTACTGTAGTATGAAAATGGTAAGCCATATGAAGGAATCAGAAAACTTTTTGACCATGGATTTTCTTTTTTGTTGAATTTCAGGTAGAGATTTTTAGTAGAGTGAGGCACCCAAACCTTGTAATGCTAGTTGGAACCTGTCCAGAGTCTAGGTCGCTTGTCTACGAGTATGTCCGAAATGGAAGCCTTGAAGATAACCTTTTCTGCAAAGACAAGATGCCTCCGCTTCCTTGGCAAACTCGGATACGCATTGCTGTCCAGATATGCTCTTCCCTTGTCTTCCTACACTCTAACAAGCCTTGTATCATACATGGGAATTTAAAACCATCCAAGGTCCTCCTTGATGCTAACTTTGTCAGTAAACTTACTGACTTTGGCGTGTTTTATTTGATCCCACAAAGTGAAAGGAGTTCAAACTTAACTGGAATTTGTAATAAATCCAACCCCAATTTCACCTCTTTATATATTGATCCAGAATATCTTGAGACCGGGATGCTTACTCCAGAGTCAGATGTGTACTCTTTTGGAATTATACTGTTACAGCTTTTGACTGGGAGAGCTGGTTTGGACATATTGAAAGAAGTAAAATGTGCAATAGAAAAAGATAATTTCAAAGCACTGCTGGACTGTTCTGGTGGGAATTGGCCATTTGAGGAAGCCGAACAGTTAGCTAACTTGGCCTTGAGGTGCTGTGAAAAGAACCGACTTGACAGGCCAGATCTTGTGTTAATCTTGAGAGTGCTTGAGCCAATGAAGACTTCAGGAATTGATTCAGGACCCAAGGAGCCAAGTCGGATTCCATCTCATTTTGTCTGTCCTATTCTTCAGGTAATAATCACATCCATGGGTCGGTGTTGCTGAACATGCTCCCTCTCTTTGATCACTGTAGATTTGTATTTATGCAAAAATTAAACATGAAACCTAAGCAAATCCTACTGTTCTCTTATTAGCATTTTTGTTTTTGAGTTATGACCATGGCTGTTATGTTGGATTTGCAGGAAGTCATGGATGATCCACAGATTGCCGCAGATGGTTTTACATATGAAGCAGAGGCTATTAGAGGATGGCTGAAGAGCGGGCACAACACTTCACCAATGACAAATCTTAAACTTGAGCACTGTAATCTACTCCCTAACCATGCTCTTCATCAAGCGATTCTTGAGTGGCGTCAGCATTTGTGAATTGATTGGACTCAACATTACAGGAAAGACAGAGAGCAATTAAACACTACACTATGCTTGTTGATAGCTATTGAAAGATTTTGATTGAAAGGCTCAACTTTTATGGACATGCCTGATGTATAGAACAAGAACACATATTGTGATATATATAGAAGTGAAGTGATTGAAATGCTGAAGATGAATGCATATTTGCTTCAAGTTAGTGTATTGGTTGAGATTGAAACATCATCATACAGGCTGTTTGGGAGATAAATGAAATGATTTGCCCTCCATTTGTTAGCAATCCAAGAATTTTGAATCTTTGCAACTCATAGGAAAATTACAAAAATGCCAATAACAAGAAAAAACATCATTGCCCATTACTTTTTAAATAATGAGGTGAGGTGTGGTTAAAATTTTATTTTGCTTCAATTATAATTTTAAAAGTATTTAGTTATTTAATATATATCACGATTTTACATGGTTTTTTTATTGAAAATTCATTTTTAAATCTTTAAAATATTATTTACAAAAGAGTTGCAATTTATAATTTTTATTAAACTTGTGTTTTTAAATCAAATCATAACTATAAAAATGATATTGAGACCAAGTTTGCTATCAAAATAGTCAATTTTAGTGTCAAAGGGTTTTATTTGGTGAGAAAGTTCCACTTATGTATTTTGTGCCTTGAAATTGCCTAAAAAAACTAGATTTGAGCCCAGGAAGAATATTGATTTTGAGTTGATTTTGGTTTTTCGTGTGTTTTTTTAAAGCTATTTATGAGTTTCTCAAGGTGTTTAGATATTTTTTAAATGTATTGGGTCAAAAATATATTGAAAATGAATCTCTATGTCAAAAAACATAACATCTGTTTTTCCAGTCACCATGGTAGTCGAAATTTAGATAATACTATACAACACGTTGTTTGGCTATTTTTTTTTCAAAAAATAAAGGGGTGCAATTACATTATAAAAAATTTGAGCCCGCACACGAGCCCTTCCTAGATAGGTTAGGCCTAATGACTCTTGACTTCTTTTCTGTGTTTTGTTTTTTTTATAAAAAAATATGTATTTTTCAAAATAATATTTTTATTTGGATTAAAATTAATACCATTTTTCTCTATTTTCTTTGTGTTTTGTATTTAACATTTTTTAAATAGTAATTGTTTTTTTTTAATTATTTTTTTTGTATTTAGTAAGAGATTATTGTAAATTATGTATAATTGTTTTTATGTTTTATATAATTAAACTTTATTTTTGGATGATATTTCTAATAAGTGCAACCTCATGAGATATTTTTTTCCTTTGATTTTATTCAATTAATTTTATGTATGTTTCTATTTCTGTTATTATTTAATTAAATAAAAAATTAATTTTAATAAACAAAATTATTAAACACAATTAGATAAATATATTATATTGCGAGATCAAATATCTTAATTTATATCTGTTTTTTAATTTTATCAAATATATATTTAGTTATTATTAATAATTATTTATTTATTAATATATATATAATTATTTTATTTATTTAATTAAAAGAGTGGATAAACTTTTAGATTTAACATAACTAGTTAATTATTAAAGAACAACATAGGGCTTATTGTGCTCGTCTATCACATGATGTCATCCATTCTCTCTTCCTCAAGTGTGATGGAATTTTTCACATGTCACGATCATGTCCTATGTTAATAGATAAACTTCATTTTAGTCCTCATAACTTTATTAACATTCTATTTCTACTCCTATAGTACACAAGATTTTATCATCATCCCTAGAGTTCGAAAAATTGCAACGTCTCAATCCCTTAATACCTAATGAAAAACTACTATATATATATATATATAAAAAAGAAAAAAAGGTTCTATATTTGCCTCGTATATAAAATATACATGTAAAGCTGGGTTTTTTTCTTACTTCCAGTTCTCTTCCTCAAAACTCTCTCTCGCTTTTTTTTCTCTCCTCTGTTTTCTTGTTTAATCGGCCGATCATCAATATCATCACCTTTTTTGTTCTCTCTCCCTGCGAATCCAAATCTCTCCGATCTCTCTCTCTCTTTCAACTTTTTCACTGGGTACGTCACCTTCAAGAACTCATCACAGACCGCGTAAACCATGCTATTTTTTTTAGGAAAAAAAGGGTTTTGTGTGTGTGTGTGTGTGTTTAATTTCTGTTATGCGGTTTAGCTGTTGATAAACTGAATTCTGAATTGTGGGGTCTCTTAAAAATGCAGATATAAAGCATCATTTCTTGAATTTTGTGTGATGCCCTTTTGGCTTTTATAATTTTTATGGTGATTTGGTACTGAATATATGTTGATTTTGGCTTGTCTAGCTGTAATTCTTCATTTATTTCTGCTGTAGAGTTTAATAGTCTTTCTCAGTTTGAAAAAGTTTTAATCTTTATGTGTTTCTATGGAAATTTCATTATGAATGTCATAGAAATGGAAGTGTTGTCATTGTTTATCCTTCATGTTTCTGATCTAGAGCCCATTTCCTTTTTAGTTTGGTAAATTGAGGATTTTGAATCAGTTCTTAACTCTCTCTTCTTTTTTTGTGTGCAGTTGCTGTGTTAAATGCCAGTTGTGAAACCTGTGAGCAGTATTATTGATGTGATGAGACCGGCTGAGGGGAATGAATCTTCCCTAGATACATTCATCAGGGATGCCATTGGAAAACAGCCGCTTCTTTCTATTTCAAGGCCGAATGATAACCCTGTTCAGTGGATCCAATTACTCCATGCTCTCGATCAGCCAGGTACTAGATATTGTCTAAATGAATCATAATTTCTAAGTAGTGGTTTCTTCTTGATACTGTCGGTGGGTTTTTGGGTCAAGGTTGGCATATGGCGTTGTTTGACAGTGAATCAGCTTGTTGATTTCCTTGGTTTTCATTTTCGCAGATTACCCAGGTTGGCCTTTGCTCACTCCTTTGAAGGCGCAGATGCAAAAGTGCAGCAAGTGTTCCCGAGAATTTTGTTCTTCCATTAACTATAGAAGACACTTGCGGGTTCATCATCGATTGAAAAGACTTGATAAGGTTTCATTCATTTCACTTCACAGACATGCCTGTTCTTTTATTAGTCCTGCTGCTTTAACATTTTTTGGGCGTTTTGGAACTTGTAAATCTGGTGTTCGTCATGGTCAGATGTTCAATTCCGTCAATGTTGATTTTTCCTATCAAATAGTTTGTTTATAGCTACTCTCTTTGTTAATTTACATGCAATAAATTTCTCTGAAAGATGTTTTGTTTCTCCTTGTAGGATTCTGCCAAAAATAGGGACTTGTTAGGAGCATTTTGGGATAAGGTACAGTATTTTCCCCTTAGGAAGGTTTGGCTGAACCCATCTCTCTTTATGCAGAATTTTAGTATCTTTTAATTTTGTTCAGCTCTCGGAGGATGAGGCGAAGGAAATCTTATCATTCAAGGACGTGACTTTTGAGGTATATTCTATTGATTTCAGTTGAGTTAGTGATATTAGCTGCTGAGTGTCTTCATTTGTTCCATATTTTTATACGTTGACTAATAAACATCTGGAGTTGGAGTCTTTGCCTTTTCTTTTCAATGCAATCCATTGTCATTCTATAATTATTGTGTAAACATTTTCCCTGTTTTCTTTAATTACTTACTAGGAAGTTCCAGGGTCTTCAATTATAAGGTCATTGATGACGGTTATTCGGAAACCAGGGATCTCTTCACTTACTCAATCTTGTTGGAGAGCTGGTTCTGACCTTTTGGTAAGGGAGCATCCTCCCTTGTCATTGTTTTTCCTCTGGATTTTGTGTAGTTTTCATCTGCCATATTATTTATCCTAAAAATGTGATGTATCCTCATTCATGATAGGATCTTGTCCAGGGGAGGCCCTCCAGGTTTCCTTTGTCTTCTGGGCAACTCTTCAGTACTCTTGATGATGCAAGTGAAAATACGTTTTTATGTGGAACAGCTGTATTAATACAAAAATATATTTTTGATGGAGGAGCTGGGAAGATAGGGCTTGAAACAAAGAACATAGTTGCTTGCACAAGCTTTGTGGTGGAACAGAAATTGGTATCTTTCTTTCCTTTCTTTTCATTCTTTTGGGCTCAGTTACTTCCAAAGTTCCAGTGCTTTGGTGTTGCATGCACCACAGACATTCCTTATGCACTGTTGCATTCAGAAATGTGTTGATGTACTTCGCTCTTGCATTTGTGATTCTCTGTATTCAGATTAACGCATGGCTTGCAGACCAGGATGCAGAAGCTTTGAGGTGCCAAAAGTTGCTCGTGGAGGAGGAGGAAGCTGCACAAAGAAGGTGCAACCTAAGTTCACACTTATACCTTGAACTTATGATGCTGCTTTATGTTGTATCTTATATTGCGAGTATAGTTTGCTCTTGAACTTGTTTATCTTTGATAGTTATTAGAATCTTTTCATATCCAAGGATCCATTGATGATATCATACAGGAAAGAAAAAATTAAGATGGAAGGCAAGAATTAAGATAATCAGAAAAAAAGTTCAGGAGGAGATTTGTTTTGCTCTTTCTTGTTAGGTTTTTATGATCATTTGAGAGTCAATGAAGCATTCCTTGTGATTATTCTCTTGTTTTGATTGTTTGAGCGTTTGTGATCCTACTCTCAATGAACTTGACATTTGTGGTTGGAGCTGCTCATGGTTTAATCTTCAAGGAAATTACACGATTCATTATTTCAAGTAAAAGAATATCAAACGGCCCCACTGTAAAAAACACAGCATAAAGTAGAGACAGACACTGATAAGAGCTCTTTTGTCTCATCAGGATTTTTATTTGCTCGGATCTGCTGTTTTCTTAGTTTCTATTAAGCTCTCAAACCTATCTCCTGAAAATTGGACTATCCATTGAACTGTTATGGAACCAGTTTAAGATTAGTTGTTCAACCATCAGGGTGTTGCTCAGATATTACACCACCTAATATCTTCCTCAGTACTACCTGAATTCTTAAAACAAACCTCTTCAGTGCATTAGAATTATAGATGATCCATTAGCCAGAACTTTTTTGTGTTTTACTGTGGGGCTCGAAAAACTTGACTCTTGAATTTGCTTTCCCTAAACATATTTTATTCATTTTATTTCCTAAATTTTGAAGGCAAGTTGAACTCCTGGAAAGGAAGAGGCAGAAAAAACTGAGGCTCAAAGAACAGAAAGAGAAGGAGCAAAGGCTAGATGATAAGGTTGATGATAAGGAGTGTATCGAGGACACACTGGAGGCTGTGCCTCAAGCTGAACAATCCTGTCCTTTGGCTATATCTGATTCTGATACGCTTGGTTCAGAGATTCTGCCAGATGATGTTCCCTCATCTCTTGAACCCTTACAACTACCAAGAACAGATGAAGATTTTGATTTGGAAAATCAGATGGGATGCGGTGGTGGACGGTCAATGTTACAAGGAAAGAGTCATATGCATATTGTTGTTGCTCGATGGCATGGTCCTTTAAAATCACAGCGGAATCATCTGTCATATGGTTTCCATGCTAATCAAAATTCTCACGCCCCAAAACCTGGCACCATACAGAAGCATGGAAATCTAAGGGATTTTAAGCCTGGACCTGTAATGAATGGCAACAGAAAATGGAGCCGAAAACCTAAACCAGAATATAATGGGGAGAGTTTGAAAGCTAGAGTGCAAAAGGAAGTAGTAACCGTACTGGATCATGATAAGAAGGGGGAGGTTCTGATTGGTTCTATATCTGTCACACTTGGAGATTGTAGCCATGATGAAGGTAACAATTTGGATGGAGCCCGAGCTGATTACCTGGTAGAGCATGAAATTCTAAAGAAGAAAAATGTGCAGGAGAAGCACAACAGACCTGATTCAGTTCAATGTGGCACAAATCGTTCAACAGTAAAGCTTTGGAGGCCTGTTAGTCGGAATGGATCGAAAGATCTAATGCTAGTTGAAAATGGCAGTAGAGAATGCCAACACGACAACATTGATGGGAAGGGTGAGGATCAGAACTTCAATGACAGCTCTCCAAGATCATGTGCCATGGACAATACTTTTGGTGGGATGGAAAATGGTTCTCTACCTGGAGGGCTTCTTCCAGGAGTCTTGCAGTTTACAAGCCATGAAGCAAGGGCTTTTCTTGCAGAGAGTAAGTTCATATTTGTTTGCACTTGCACTTGTATAGTCCTTTTCCCACCGTATTGTGTCATCATTCTGCTCTTATATGTTCATAGCTTAATTTGCTTGGCCTCTCTCAATCTGATTGGCTATATATCTCCTGTAGGGTGGAAGGAGGCCATTGCTGCTGAACATGTGAAATTGGCTCTATCCCCAGACTATCAAATTGCTACAAATCATTCATCGGATACAAGTAAGCACAACGATATCAGCAGTGCAGAAAATCAGTTGGTTAATGTGGAGGCACAGGAGTCTTCAACTTCTGGAGCTGGTAGAGCCAAGTATAAAACAAAGCCTGATAATGGTGTCAAGTTAAAGTATATACCGAAACAAAGAACGATCATTTAATATAAGATGGAGAAGAGAAAGGGATATTTTTATTTTATGGATGTGCACAGTATTATCATTGTTGCATTCTTAGCAGAGGTTCCAGTTTTACCGATGGTCTTCTGTCAGAAAGTTGAAGAAAGGTTCGCCCTTTTTTGCTATTCCGCCATTTTTTTTTCCTGTCATAGAAAACTAAACTTAGGTATTTTTGGATTAATAGTCCAAATTTTTGTGTAATAAATTTTGTTTTCTTGGCATTGCTTCGTTCCTCCTTGTGGGGTTCCTTTTTGGTGGCTGGGGCAACCATTCCTCAGAAAATGGAGCCTAAATGTGGACTTGCGAATGTAGCTATGTATTCATTTTAGGCCATTGTTCATTAGTTGATATAGACTGATCTAGGTAGGTAATTTTTTTATTATTATTAACGTGGTGTAGGTAATTCTTCTGATCTAGGTGATAGGTGATTCTTGACGCATAACATCTTGAAACTGATGGAATAGGGCTTTTCTAAATCCACTTGAGCAAATTGAAAACCTACATGTTCAATAAATTCTTCTCAAAAAAATCTGTACATGGATGAAGACATTACTTGAATGAAATTAAATATTAAAAATTTCATTCCTTTTTATCAAAAAAGATAGTTCGGTTCCCCTGAGCTTAGCTAAAGTTCACCGAATTTCTTATAAGAATTTTCGTTGACATGGCGGGATTTAAGATCACCCATAGCTGAGCTTCAGCTATTACATTTGTTAATCGCATTGCCTGTAGCACCACCACTACAGAAAAGGAAACACTGGCAATTAAGCACCGAAACCTAGCTTTTTGCATCGGTAAGAACCAAGTGCTGAAACAGTGACAAGGCGCAAATCTAAAGCCTTAAAATTTGCAAACACTTCGACCAAGAAGATGAAAACCATGCTCACGATTTCCACACTAACACGAGCCAAGTAGTTCTCCACCTTAAATTCCTCACAAACTGCCACTTGTACACTCTCCTTGCCTCACACCTTTCTTCTTGATCATATCTCCCATCTCTCTCTCTCCTCTTAAATTTCACTACTGGAGTTCGTATCTCCATTTCCTTTCCTCTTTTCGCTGTACATAACTTAGTTCACTCAAAAATTAGCCAAAGAAAAACTAGAGCAAAATGTCAGGTGGTGTTGGCCCTTCATGTAGTGACATAAGCCTTCCAAATGAAAGAGAACAAGAACAGAAACTCCAAGAAGACCTGTCTTCGTTGAAAAACCCTAAAAGCACTACCTCTTCAAAGAAAGCTGGTTTTGTGGCATGGTAAGCCCTCAAGACTTTGCTTTTGTTGTCTTTTCCATTATTTAAATGCATTTTTTTCTCCAAAGTTGCATTCCCCACCACTATCAACCCTCCAAGAGAGTCTCTAGTTTTTTACCCAAAAACCAAGATTCTCGGCCTATACGTGTTTGTTGGTGCTATTGTTGGACTCTTTCTCCCCCTAGCTTACATCTTTGAAGGCATTTTCGAGGGAGATAAAGAAGGAATCAAAGCTGCAGCACCAGCAGCTCAGGTTTTCATGGAAGGAGTGGCATTTTCAGATAGGTTTTCGATCCCAATACGTGTTTTTGTGCCTGTGTTTTGTAATTCAAGGAGGATTTTCACACTTGTGGATTGGTTGAGGAATGAGATCACAAAGGTGGAGCAGGATTACGGAGAATCTACTAGGAGGCTCCACATTGGTAGAGCTCTTGCTGTGGCTAACCTGGCCTTTTGGTGCTTGTTTGCATCCCTGGAGCCTTCAAGAAGTACTACACTGGATTGAAGGTCAAGGATTAAATTGCCTTCTTTTTGTTTCGTAGTTCAATATATCAAATGGAGTAAAAAAAGAAAATTAAAATCTTAATTTCTGCTGCTTCATGTGCTGTATGTCAGTGTGACATCATGGGTAAAAAATTCACTTGCATATCAAGTTGAAATGATTCATATGAAGGAGTGCTAAATTATATATTGTCATTTACCGGAAAGGATTTTCTTCTATTAAAATTATTTCAAAAACATTTATTTTATATCTTTATTTCTTTAACTAGACATAAAACATTGTATACTCTGAGACATTTGACACCCCAGATAATTCTACTTTGAATAATACAAGTCTTTGATAATCAATAAGTTTTTCGAATATATCCCACAAGGGCAAGGGATTTCATGTAACTCCAACATGTGTCAGCAGATGAGAGCATTAGCTCCCCATTTTCATGTCTTCTTCAGAAATCGAAAGCATCTTAAATGATATCTATGAAGACAACACAGAACGAGCACATAAGATATCATGAAGATGCTGATGATGATCTCTTTATTGCAGAGGTGACAGAGCACAACAAGGGAAAAACATCAAAACATTCTATGCGTAGAGGAGAATGCAGCTTCTGTTCACTATTTAAAATCGAATCCCCAAATACCCTTGAACAAAAATTTCGTATGCTTTTACGAAGGTCTTACTATATAATTACAAACCACATACTGAAAAATCAATACTCTACCAGTTTTCTCCTATTAAAGTTCCACTTCCACTCGTGACACCAAGCAACATCTAGGAACATGCGGAGTCCCCAAAGGATTTGCAAGATAAGCAACTATATATCCCCAAATCTTTATCTATAGGTTAGAGATCTTCATGAAGAAGCCGATAGGAAGCATTCTGAAAAATGAGGAGAAAAATTTGAATGACATTCAAAGGGAAGACAAAAACTGTGGAAGCAATATTTTTCAAAAGGTACAGGAGCTTGCCGATGAAAACAGCTGAAAGTCACTAGCAAAGCCAATAACGCGCAAGAATATAGACAACTGAGCGTATTGTGCTCAAGTTGTCTACTCTGAGTTCTTTTTACTTCTATTTTCTAAGCTTTTCGAACGTACGAAGATGCCCAGAAAGAATGTTGCATTTTTGGTGGGTCAAACAAACAATATACTCACATGCAATACACACCAGATAATGGCCTCAATTCTTCTGGCATCTGACAGCAGCAGACACAGTGCAGTATGATAGTATCTTCTCCGAAAACATGTTAAAAGTTATGTTTTTTTGTTTTTTTCAAGAATTTTAATATTTGATCCAATAAATTAACTCCGTATTAATATTTCATAAATTAATAGCATATCAATAGTAGTTAAATGGAACTCCGGTTATATAAAGACAGGTTTTTTATTTCTAAGCTCACACTGAAATAGAGACTTTTACTTGTAGAAATACACCATTAAACTTGAGAGTGTGTTAGAGTTTAGAAGTACCAAAAACATTTTTCAAAAAATAAAAAACTCTGCAAGTGTTTTTCATCAATGACAAGAGGTATATTTTTTTCTGTTGATTTTTCTGCATTAGATTTAAATACAAATTGTTTTAGAAACATGTTCAGATCTACTAAATCTAACTGTTGATATCAAAGCCACAACAATAATACATTTGCCTTTTATCCATGTTGATGTATTTGTCCAGGAGTTTTTGTGCTCAAAGAAATTAATTAATCTACTTAATTATATTTGTCATGAAATTTTTTAGTGGTAAATTGATTTTTTTATTCCATGGTATTTTATATGCCTTAAAATTTTTAAGAACAACCTTGGTTCCAAATTAAATTAATAATTAACTTGACTTTATTTATGGCTTGGAAGGTTAGTTTATGGTGGAATAAGTTTCAATAAATGCCATGAATATGATGCCTTGCCATCAACATGCCTAATAGCAAAGGAAACAATTGCCATCAACATGCCTGGTAGGGTAGGAATAAATTGAAAACCATTTGTGTTAAAAATAAACATTTTAGGGTTTTTTATTTTATGGATTGTTTTGATGTTTCATATGATTATAAATCGTCAGAAGGTTTATAATCATTTAACGTTTGGGCTGTGTAATTTTAATTCGCGTGGTTATCATTTTTATTTTTTATGTGGTTTATTTTCATGGTTTTATTTTTGTTTTATTTAGTGTTGCTTTTATGAATAATAATAAAAAAAAAGGTAGCATATTATTTTATTTTATATAAAATTATGCCTTAACTTAATGTCTAGTGATCTATATAATTTTAAATAATTAGAAATTGGCCACAACATCTTTAATTAAATAAAATTATACATCATGCTATATTAGGATCACATAAAGAATTACAGACATTAATCATAATTAATTATACTAAATATAATAAATATTATCCCACAAGAATTTTTTATTATATTTATATAATTAATTAGATTAAAATATCTAATTATTTTTATAATATACCCACAAGAATTATAAATTAATTACATAATTTGATAGTTTTATTGAAAGGTTTATAATAGAATATCAAATTATTCTCATAATATATACCCACAAAATTATAAATTACATACATAATTTGATAATATATTTGAAGATATATTTGAATATGCTTGAATTAAAATTTTGGCCCACATGCAATTTTTATGCAATTTTTATGTCATTAGATTCAATTTTTGCATGAATTACATTGATAAATTATGGAATTTTATTTATTCCTCGATTTTGACATAAACACATACTTTAAATTTGTTTTTGCAATTTTACAACCTGTTAATTTCTCTTATATTTGTTGTGATATTCTCGATCTAAAAGGTGATAACTATAAAGTATGGAAGGAAAATATTATCCTTCGTTTAGGGTGGATGGACATGGATTATGCAAATTAGAAAAAATGAACCTACAATTACTAATACCAACACTTCAAAGGATATTGTACTTTATAAACTATGAGAGTGATCTAATCGTTTCAATATGAAGTTCATAAAAACTAGAATATCCACCGGTATACGTAGTTCGGTTGATGCTTGAGAAAGTTTGTGATTTGCTAAAAGAAATTGATGATCAATTCGTCACTTTAGATAAGTCACTAGCAAGCACCATAATTATGAAGTTCTCATCCATGAGACTCACCAGTGTGAGAGGTGTGCGCGAGCACATCATGTAGATGAGGGACATTATGGCTCAATTAAATAATCTTGAGGTTGAGATGTTAGAATCCTTTTTTGTGCATTATATCTTGAATACTCTCCCACAACAATACGGACCTTTCAAGATCTTGTACAACACATATAAAGCCAAATGATCAATCAATGAACTCATGACCATGTGTGTTCAAGAGGAAAGGAGGTTGGTAATGGAACTAGGAGAAAGTGCAATGCTAGCAACACAGGGGGGAAGACAAAACTTAAGCCAATAAAAAAAGAAAAGGTAAAATGCCCCTCCAAGTTGACATTAAGGAGAAATCTGCATGTTTCTTTTGTAAAAAAAAAGACATGAAGAAGGAAAGCATTAAATTTCAGAAATGGCTTGAAAAGAAAGGTATTTCAATCTCATTTGTTTGTTATGAATCTAATATGGTTGATGTTAATTATAACACAGTTTATATTTCAAATACCTTGCAAGGTATGAGAAACCTAAGGAAACCAATGGGAAATAAGCAAAACATTTATTCAAGAAACAAGATGTGTTCACATGTGAAAGCTATAGGAACATGCTATTTAATTCTAGGTAATGGTTTTGATTTAGAGTTGGAAATGACTTTTTATGTTCCAAGTTTTTCTAGAAACTTAATTTTAGTTTCAAGAATTGTACTTTTTGGATATTTCATTAAGATTTCAGAAACTTTCAGTTTATTTTATAAATCTGATTGTGTTGGAAATGATATTTTATATGATGGTTTTATTGCATTACTTTACAAAATAATGTCACTTATAGTTCAATACATGTTCACACTCACATTAAAAGATGCGTTATTAACGAGGATTCTTCTAGTCATGGCACCAGAGATTAGAACATATCTTCATAGAGAGAATTAAGAGATTATTAAATGATGGGATACTTTTACTGGCTTTGAAATTTGTGTGGATTGCATTAAGGGAAAGCAAACCAACAAGTCAAAGAAAGGTGCCAATAGGAGTTCATACATGTTAGAAATCATTCATACTGATATATGTAGTCCAGACATAGACTCACATGGTCAGAAATACTTCATCTCTTCTATAGATGATTATTCATGATACATGTAACTTTACTTGCTTCATAACAAGAACGAAGTATTAGATGTCTTTAAGATTTTTAAGACTAAAGTAGAAAAACAATGTGAGAAACAAATTAAGATTGTGAGGTCAAATAGAGGTAGAGAATATTATAGTAGATACACAGAAGATAGGCAAGTACTTGGAGTAGAGAAACAATGTGAGAAACAAATTAAGATTGTGAGGTCAAATAGAGGTGGAGAATATTATAGCAGATACACAGAGGATGGGCAAGTACTTGGTCCGTTCTCAAAGTTCCTTCAAGAAAATAGAATGGTTGCCCAATACACCATGCCCGGTTCACCATACCAGAATGGTGTAGCAGAAAAAAAAACTCAAACATTTTTGGACATGGCACGGAGTATGTTTAGCAACTCCAATCTACCTATTAAATACAACAGTGTACATATTAAATCGAGTTCAAACCAAGGTTGTTCCAAAAATTCCATTTGAATTATTGAAAGGTTGGAAACCGAGTTTGTGACATGTGTGCGTTTGGGGATGCCTGTCTGAAGTAAGAATTTATAATCCATAAGAAAAAAAGCTGGGTCCAAGGACCATTAGTGGATATTTCATTGGATATGCTAAAAGCTCTAAAGGGTACAGATTTTATTGTTCATCTACAACACTAGAATTGTAGAATCAAGAAATGCAAAGTTTCTTGAAAATGACTTAGATCAGTAGGAGCGATCAAATCAGAAACATAATTTCTGAAAAGGATCATTCAGAATCACAACCTTCGACATCAAATGATAAATTGGTTATTGTTCATAACATCCCCAAAGTATAAACTGGTGTTGAACGATCAATCGTTGAAGTTCCACAAGTTATTGACAACATTCCAATAGATCAGGTAATTCAAGCATTACCAAGAATTTCTGAACAACCAGTTGAACCAAATATTTCTCAAGAAGATGATGACACAACATTGAAAATATCTACTAGAACGAAGAGATCAACAATTTCTAATGATTATGTTGTGTATCTACAAGAATATGACTATAACATTGCAGCCGAAAATGATCCTGAATCATTTTCACAGGCTATAAGTTGAAAGAATTAAAGTTCTAGTACAATGACATGAAGAAAGAGATGAATTCTATGAAAAGTAAGAGTTTGAGATCTTGTTAAGTTGCCTAATAATGCAAGAGCTATTGGATGTAAATGGATCTTTAAGACAAAGATATACTCATTGGGCAACATTGAAAGATACAAGACAAGACTCGTTGCTAAGGGATTCACTCAAAAGAAAGGAATCAATTACACATAGACTTTCTCCCTTATACCTGAGAAAGATTCTCTACGTATTATTTTGGCATCAATAGCACATTTTGACTTATAAAAGCAACAAATAAATGTGAAAACTACATTTCTCAACAGAGATCTAGATGGGAGGTTTACGTAAAACAACTTGAGGAATTCTCTTCTAGTGATGGTGAGCATTTGGTCTACGAACTCAAGAAATCCATATAAGGTTTAAAACAAGTGTCCCGACAATGATACTTTAAATTCCATGATGTAATTTCTTCATTTGAATTTGTAGAAAACATCATAGGTCAATGGGAGTAAGATTTATTTTCTTGTTTTATACATGGATAATATTCTACTTGTGGCCAATGATAAGGGTTTGTTGCATGAGGTGAAACAATCTCTCTAAAACTTTTTACATAAAGGATATGGGTGAGGCATCTTATGTCATTTGTATTAAGATCTATAAAGACAGATTTAAAAGCGTTTTTAGTTCTCAAGAAACCTTTATCAATAAAGTTTTTGAGAAATTTTGGATGAATGATTGTTCATCAAATGTAACTCTCATTGTGAAGGGTGATAGATTCAATTTGAACCAATGCCCGAAAAAATGATCTTGAAAGGAAAGAAATGAAGAACATTTCATATGCTCCTGTTGTAAAAAGCAGGTCTGTACAAGGTTTGACATTGCATTTGTTGTGGGAATGTTGATCACAAATCCTTTGACTACGGGCATGCTACCGTTTAAATTCAATGATCATGTAATGAAAATGGAACTTGGTTCCATAATGTTATTTTAGTTTTATTTTTTAAGGAAATTCTATTTATTGTGATTTTTTCCTCATATTTATGCGCACAATAGTTTATTTGAGAATTTGAGAAAATTCATATGTATAGGACCAAGAATAAACATAGGGATTATTTGTTGAGTAAGGTTGTCACATATAGAATAATACTTAGAAAATTATATGCATTGTAATACATGGAATGTAATACTCGTTATTAAAAGACTTATCTCCATGATTCATGCATTTGTTTTCTAAAAAAGATAAAGGATGGGGTTAAGTTAAGACATTGAGTTAAATATATGGACCAAGTGGGAGATTGTTAAAGTTATGTTTTTCCCTATTAATGTGAGATTCAGTTTTTCAATAACTTTAATATTTACTCCAATTAATTAACTCTCATATTAATATTTTCTAAATTAGTGGCATCAGAGTTATATTAATACGACTTTAATAGGACTCTTGTTATATAAATACAAACTTTTGGTCTCTTAGCTCACACATTAAAATACAAACTTTTATTTACAGAAATACACCTTTAAATTTGAGTGTGTTAGAGCTTAAAAGTACCAAAATTTTTATAAAAAAAATTGAGTGTTTTTCATCAATGACAAGAGATATATTTTGATCTATTTATTTCCCCGCATTAGAACTAAATGCAAATTATTTTAGAAATATATTTAGATCTATCGAGTCTAACAAAACACTCATGCTGCTTAAGATTTTTAAAATATAGGTCAAGTATCCTTACATGATCTCTGGTCCAAACCTGTTATCCATGTAAAATACGTCATTCGCTATATTGCAAAGTCTATCAATGGACACAATACACATCATGGCACACGAGGCGACGACCATGCCCTATGGAAGTCCTCATTTAGAGCAAAATATTCATGTAAAATATTGCTTTATATGGGGAATCAGAAACATTTTCCCCGTGCTGCTGATTTCAGGGTTGTTTAGCCACAAAATAACTTATTAATTCTTAACAAACGTGAGCATCCCTGACAACTTAACAGGACCTACCTACCAAGATGCCGAATAACCAAAGCAAATACTCATAAGAAACCCAAAAAAAAAAGAGGGGAGAAAGAAGGAATGTAGGAAAGAACCTGAATATCTACGTGATGTTCCATTGCCGTTCATAGATAATGGTACAGGCCTTTTTTTTTGGTCCAAAGACAATATTTCCTGCATCCTTTCTGGCCAATCAGAATTTAATCTGCGAGCAAAGTCCTCAACTTCCCTGTATTATGGAAAATTAAAAGAGAATGTAAATCTCAATCAGCAAGCACTGACAGTTCTCTCTCTCTCAAAAACATATGGTTTAACAAACTTTTGCAGTCTAAAATATACTGCTGTTTCAACGGCGTCAAAATTCCACATGAAATGCTGCTCAAAACAAGATACAAATTGAACTCGTTGAGTGAATGAAGACAATCAAGCATAGCAATTAACCTGTCAAGTTCCTCCTTCATTGCAGGATCTAAATCATCATCAATATCAGCGTCATCAAAATCAAGCTTAGGTGAAAAGGTGACAGCAGAACAACCTTGAAAATTTGAAGTTTTACTGGGAGAGGCAGCCAAAATATCGTTAACCTCATCATTAAGGGAAACAGAAGGGAGCGTGTCCGACTCCTGAGACATCAACCATCAACAAAAAAGTAGCAATGAGAAAAAAGCACCCTTCACTGTGCCAATAAGCTATTCATAATGTGCAAAACTAGATATGACACAATTACTGCAAAGCATTCCCATAAAGCAAGGAAATGCACTGGAGGAGATTGAGAAAGAGATTGAAACCTTCTTTTGGTTTTCATTTGGATTGTTTGAAGAGGAGTCCTTTGCTTGTTCTTTTCTTCTCCGGTTTTTCTTTTTATTCTTACTATTTCTACCCCCCTTTGAATCTGCAAATGTTAGCACATCTGGTAAGTTTCCAAAGACACAGAAAACTTTAAAAGATGGCTATTTAAGTACTGATCCTCTCAAATGTTCCTGTAAGCCATATACTGATTGTTGAATATCAATACAAAGTCTGAAGCAACTGGAGAAGCCTGTTGTTAACAAGTGCTATCAATTTGGTCAGAAGATGATGCTAACCATCTTCAACAGGAAGATGAAGAAACATTTGCACACATACCTCCATCTTCACCATTTATAAATGATAGGAGATCCTCAACTGAGCGGTTATCCGAACGCTCATCCTCAACATCAACATTCTGGAACATATGAAAAATCCATTTGCTATTATAACAAGATGCGCAGGTATAAGGAGTTCGATACTATAATGACTACAGAATTAAAATCAGACAATACAAGCAAAGGTCAACCAAATTAAATAAAAAGTTTCCCTAAGAAAAGCTGCCAACACAAAGTCAAACAAAAAAGTTAACAACCTTCAATTTCTCTCTCTCTCTTAACTCTCTCCGCTTTCTTGCATATAAACGATTTAGAAGCCGGATTCGCGGATCATCAGTTATGTTTCCAAGTGGCTCCAATTTTTCTTCCTGGAGAAAACCAAATCTACATGAAAAAACACTCACACATGCTAAAGAATGTAAGCATACTTATTGTTGGCAACACACCTCTGTGAGATCATCAGGCAAATGAAATGTTTCACGAATCTCCTCAGGAGTTTTCCCTTCAATAATTCGAGCAAGCGCACGACTGGTAAGATCAACCAAAGGTTTCAACTGGAGGCTGTCAGCAGCTGATGTCAACTCACATAATCTTTTTGTATCCATCCGAATGAACTTTTCATCAAAAGTTTTTCGCTCCTAAACAAAAGAATGAGGAAGCAAAAATAACATTAGTACTCGAGTTGATCATCCACAAGCTATGCTGTTCATTCCCCAACCCCAACTCCCAGCAGAAACACACACACACACACACACACACACCAAAAAAAATCCAATATGAGATGATGGCATTTCTCCAATCCCAAAAATTTCAGTGTCCTCTATTAGAGTTCTAGGAAACTATAGCATCTAAGAAAGCAAAAGAATTACAGGAGCTGAAAAACAAGAGAAGAAAATGAAAGACAAAAGAAAGTAACACCTTGTTAGAGTGACCTGGTACTTGATGAAACCGGCAGTAATCAAGAATTAAGCCCAAAATGGCAGGATTCAGCCGTTGTGGAAGTGATATGGCATGGTTCTTGGATGATCCCATGCCAGCTTGAATAATTTCTCGGCATATCATGGGGCAAAACATAGCAACCTCTTCTTCTACTTGTTGGACTGAACCATCAGCAGTTTGGAGCCAAATGTAAGACTTCATCTTCATACAGAAAACCACAACAAAATCAAAGAAAGAAGGCAACTTAAGGCTAAAAATGAACAAATAATAGGAGAGAAAAAAGGTGTGCATCGGAGCTTGATGCAAGCACTGGATATCCAGAAATTCAAGTTCCAGGAGTTCCACTTCCACCCAATTATAAATTTTCTACAATCATATTTCTGTAACCAAAAAGTTCTGCAATATTTATCCTGCTGCGAAACCATTCATCCCACAAACAAATTGCCAACAAAGAAGCCAAATCAAGACTTAGAAATCTGGTCTACATCTAGACAAATCAAATTAAAAGGAACCACAAATGAAGCTACTTAAGGGGGAAAAGATTAAAACAAAGACAAACCTCAGGTTTCACAACAGCCAATCCAGCTTCTGGCATGTGGTAAAAACTCGAAAAAACAAAAGGAAGGGAGTTGCAGCAGCAGTGGCCTTAAAAAGAAGAGAGAAGGGAAGGCAATAAAAAAAGCAGGCTCCTCGTCAAAACAACAACAGCTTGTAGAGATGCACATAAACTCTGCACCAAAGCTTCCCAAAAGAACACTTTGTTGAGTCCCAACAACACTGTGGATATCACCATTCTTATCAGCAAAACTTGCTTGAATCATGAAAAATAAAAACAAGAAGAAAAGGCAGCACCCATTAGATATCTTATCTTAATAAAACAGACTGACACTATATGTCCAACCTCCATTTTTCTCACCAAAATAAGAAAGAAGCTGCTGCTGCTAATAATAACAATTCAATTTCATAAATTATTATTAAATGCATAAAGAAAAGTTGGTTTCTTTTTTCATCTATTATTTTTTTGTTTTGCAGGTGCAATGCCTTGAAAAAATGGATTAAAAAGAAAAGAAATTGAAACTAAACAAGATTAAAAAAAAAAACATTAATTAATTAACAATAAAAACGATATTAAGATTGAGTGAGAGAGGGGGAGAGGGAGCTGCTTACCTTGAGAAATGGAATGTAGCTAAATATAATTTGATTTAATTTAATTTGTATGGTGTTTGTTGGTCTCTCTGGTTTGGGTCTGTGCGTTGTTGTTGTCTTCGGTATATTGTGTGCTGTGCTGGGCTGTTTGAGTTGTGCACGTGACTTCCATCGAGAGTAGAAGAATAAGTCTGTCTGCTCCCCGCTGAGTGAGTGCTGCCTGCCTGCCTGCCTCCTCCTCGCACGTGTTTCTTTTTTGTTGCTGGTTTAAATTAGGGTGTCTTTGGAAACGCAAACTGTGTTCACACAATCTTAAAAAAAAATTATATATTTTTAAATTTTTGTATGTTTTATATTGAAAATAGTTTTTAAAAAATAAAAATATATTATTTTGATATAATTTAAAAGAACTGTAACCACTATCATATTCTAAAATACCTTCTAAATTTTATATTTTTTTTAAAAAATAATAGGATCACAGAAAATTAAATCAAACGAGTAAATACAGAAGCATAGTATAATTTGAGTAAAATCCTGACGGAGAATAATTAAGCATTGGACGATCGTGATGAATAACACAACTCTTAGATGACTCAAAATTGTCTTGCAGTTTATACCACAAAACAACAGATTACAGTCTTGTCTTCTCTCTGCTGGCCATTGCCATTGCGATTTCACACAGGTAAGTTTGAATAGAGAGAGAGGAGAAGAGGGAGGTGAGGTGGCCCTTTGCTTTGGGGAATGTTTTTTTACCTATCACTTTTTTACATTAAAAAAAAAGGTTCAACATGTGATGAAGCGCGAGCAATATATTTTTTTTAAAAAAAAGGGGTTTTTAAAGAATAAAAACACTGAGTTTGTGTTTTTTTTTATAGTTTTTTTTTTAAATTATCTGACTAGTTAAACAACTTCTGTTTTTTCTATTGGATCTCATACTTATTTACTTTTCATTTATGTAGACCTGTTTTTTTTTTGTTATTTTGTATACAAAATTCATTTCATAGTAGTTTTAATTATACATATATTTTTTAAAAAACACACTAAAAATGTTTATCTTTAACCTACTTTTAACGAATTGATTTAAACTTAGATGGTTCTTCATATAAATTACTGAATTAAACTTTTTTTAAATACTTAAAAATGAATACATAACATAATCTTGTTTGTTTCAATAGGGTGATCCAGGACCTGGTTGACATGACCCCTAACTCAGGTCGGATTTCAAAACAAATCAATTAGGAATTGACCCGATTTAATATGGTCGACATAACAGGTCAACTTGTGACTTAGTTGACCAATCAAAACCCATTTCATTTTAAAAATAAACAATCTTTAAAATAATATTATTTTAATTTAAAAAAATAATATTTGACCAGAGTCAACTAGTTCAATCCATGGACCAGGTTTTGGTCCGGACCTGTTATAAAAACTTTGGTACATGAGTCATAATGTACCAATACATATTTAAAAAATGTTTCTCAATGTATAGTTAAATCTCTATAAATCAATACTTTTGGGACCATGAAAATTTATTAATGTATACATTAATTAATAAAAAAAATAAGTTATCAAGGTATTCTTTGTTTTTTTCTTAAAACATTGAACTTGATACAAGTATTGTGTATCATGATTATATGAATATTAACTATTTGACATGCGCTTCAACATGAGCCATATAAATTTTTTAATAATAAAAAAGGAATATACAAGTTTTTTCAACATGTCTTTTTACAAAAAAAAAAAATCATAATCATAAATCAAAAAGTCTATGCATGCATTTAATTAAATAAATTGACAACTATTTGTGCTAATAAAAAAAAAGCAACTACCAAATAATTAGTGTAAGAATTAGAGAGGATGGATAATAATTTAAATACAAATTATAAATTATTTTAAAAAATACATATTAAAAAAGTATCAATTAAAAAAAAATTAAAAAAAAAATTCAAGCACGGTTGGGATGCCTATTTTGAAAAGGAAAGGACAACATGTTGTCCACTCCATCAACAAAGCAAAAACATAAATAAATAAAGGGCTCACGCGAGGGCCTATAACTGTAGATTATCGTTCACCCCATTAACAAAGAAAAAAAATAAGAGTTGATGCACACGAGCATGAAGTATAGAGTGATAAATATTCAAAGTGTCAAAAATAAAAATAATAATTTCCTAAAAAGAGTTTGAAGGAAAAAAATTTATAAAAGAATATAGATAAGAATAAAAACAATTGTGATAAGAAAAAAAAAACAATAACTATAACAAAAAATAATCACGAAAAAATAGTAATATTTTTTTTTTCAAAAAAAGTTTAAAAAGATCGAAGATAACAAAAAAAAAGGTGATAAATAGGTTAAGTGTAAAGTAATAAATATGTTAAATAGAAAGAGAAAAAAAGAGGGGACCAAAACAATAATTATAACAAAAAAAAATCACGAAAAATAATAATAATAGTTTTTTTTTCTAATTTTTTTTTAGAAAATAAAAATTACAAAGAAATAAAGATAAAAAAGATAAAAAAGGTGATATATAAATTAAGTGTAAAATGATAAACATGCCAAATATAAAGAGAAAAAGAGCGGACCAAAACAAAGAAAAATCATAAAATAAATAATAAAATAAAACAAGTCGATCTTTAGAAGATATATATTATCTTGTAAATTTAATGAATGATTAATTTAACATGTTGGTTACAAGTTGGACCGGTCAAAAATATAATTGAATAAAAGTCACAGAGTATTAATTAATTTATGGAGATTATATTGCAAATGGACGAGCGGACAATAATTAAAGAGAGATGAGGATGTAAACAGAGAAAATAATTGATTAGATGGGTAACCTCTCACAAGCAAATAACATTGATTATTAAAATTTACAACTCTCAACCAAAAAATGGTGCAATAATTCCTTAATTCCTTAATTCCTGTTCCAACCGTTAAATTTCTTTTCATCCAACCAGATAAAAGCGATATTTACCACACTTCTCTATAGATAATTCTTTTGTAAATCGATGGTTTTCCCCCCTTTTTTACATGGAAATTAAAGAGAAAATAAGAAAGAAAAAATCAGACAGGACTGGATTGATTTGAAATGCACAGACAGGGCCGGGAGGGTTCAACCCCCTTTTTATCCCTTCATTTTTTCTTCTCATTTTTACCTATTTAAATTGGCTTAACACATCTTGCAATACGAAGGGAAATTGATGCTAAGTTTTGCGAATTAAAACAATTCTTGGTTAATTTAAAATAATTAAGTTTTAAAACATCAAATTTAAAAATAAAAACAAATATGGAGACTGAGATAAACAGATTGGCGCGTGCAACATGCATGTCAATGTGTGGGATGCTTTTGCTATATTTGAATGGCGTGCAAGGCATCATACGACGACTAAAAAAGTCCTTTCACTATGTTGTTGGAATCTTTGCGATGTCTTCTTTGTTAGGGCGGTGCATAGTGGGAGGGTGAGATTTTTTTTCTCATTCTTTTCTCTCCTCTCCCCTTAAAGTTCATATTAGACACTCAAACTTTTAAAAATATTTGAATGTCTACTTCTTTTGACTTTTAAGTTTTGATATTGGCTTTTTTATAAAATTTTAGTTTGTTTATAATTTCATCTTTGAATTCAAAATTTTAATATGTTGCTTTTTCTAATTCAATCCTCATTAATTTTT
>Ga0307515_10002590_pt1 | contig 39010 bp, 28 predicted proteins | sample 17_EM_MG_FD_194513 | JGI IMG/M metagenome (GOLD analysis project Ga0307515, IMG submission 194513) | Populus trichocarpa ectomycorrhiza microbial communities from riparian zone in the Pacific Northwest, United States - 17_EM | ecosystem: Host-associated > Plants > Roots > Unclassified | place... | reverse complement strand
TGGTGTGGCTGCGGGCGGGCGGGCGGGCAGCGCTGATTGGCGATCCCGAGCTGCCGTCGGCCGCGCTCGACGATCTGCTCACGCTGCCCACCGGCGAGCTGGCGGTCTTGCTCCGGTTCAAGGGGCCTGGCCAGCCCGACCGCGACTACTACCGGCTGCTGGTCGTCGACCGCGGCGGCGCGATCCGCGCGCACCGGACCTACGCCTGGGACTGGGGGCGCAACGGCGCCATCGGTTTCGTCGATGGAACGGCCGGTGTGCAGTGGGCCGAGACCGATCCGGCGCGCCCGCGCTGGTTCCTGCCAATCGACGCCGCTGCCCCGAGCCGCGCGCTCGCGGCGCTCGATGTCGCCGCCATGTCGGTGTGCACGACGTCGCCGGCCGCAGCCGGGCCGCTGTCGATCAGCGTCGAAGGACCCGAGCTTCAGGACTGGCCCGCCGATCAGGGCAAGTCGATCGCGCGGCTGTACTGGCGCGATGGCGAGCGCCCGTGCCTCCAGGCAGTCGAGGCCCGGCAGCTGCTGCTCGGCGGTCGCGACGTGTTCGTCGCGGCGTCGCCCCGGGGCGATCTTCGCACCGTGCTCGATCTGCCGGACGTCCAGAAGGTCCGATCGCTGCGCTGCGAGCTCGGCCGCGCCGACGACGCGGAGACGCGGGGGCCAGGCTTCGGCGAGACCTGGGGGGCCTGGACGGCGGGCGAGGTCTGCTCGAGCGGCGCCGCGCCATGACCCAGGCATGAGGATCACGGCTCGGCGCCTCCGGTGGCTCCGGTAGATCGATCGAGAAGATCGAGCGGCCGCAGGGCGCGCTGGGTGCCAGTCCAGGAGGAGCGGAGTCCGTGACGGCTTTTGCGAAAAGGCAGGCCGACCCGTCATATCGACTGGTGGTCGGCGGCTTGGCGCAAGGTCGGACCGTAGGATGCAGCGCCTCGGACGGACGCTCATGCGCAATCGCTTCGACCACGCCGCCAAGCAGATCGGACAGAAGGCACTTGCCGATTCTGGCGCCACTGTCACCCATGACGAGATCTCGCCGGAGACGCAGTACGCCGACCTCCGTCATGAACCCGACCCTGCGCGCCAGGCCGAGCGGGATCGCCTCGGCCTGCTGGGACGGATCGCGGCCTTCTTCTGCCTCATCGAGGTCTACAGCCAGGCCCCCAGCGCCGAGGAGTTTCGCGCGTGCCTGGCCAAGCACCTCGCTGCCTGGCAGCAACGCGCGCGCAAGGCGCGTTCGGACCGCAAGAAGCGGCGCAAGCAGCAGCGGCCGGCCGGAGCACCCGCCGACCCGTTCCTCTGGATCATCGCGGCTGGTGCGCCGACGACCCTTCTGACCAGGCTCAAGCTCGATGCTGCGCCCAGCTGGCCGGCTGGGGTCTACTTCTTCGGAGACGACGTCCTGCGCGTCGGGATCGTCGTGGCGAGCGAGTTGCCCCGCGATAGCACCACGCTCCTCGTTCGCATCATGGCTGCGGGTCCGCTGCTGGCCGAGGCGGTCAAGGAGGTGGCAGCGCTTCCACCGGACGCATACGTGCGTGCCGTCGCCGAGCCGGTTCTGCTAAACTTGCGGCATGTGCTCCGGCAGGCATCGAGCCGGACCCCCGACGAGCAGGAGTTCATGATGGCCATGTACAAGACCTGGGAGGAGGGCAAGGCCGAGGCCCGCATCGAAGGGCGCACGGAGGGCCGCATCGAAGGGCGCACGGAAGGGCGCGCCGAGGGGCAGGCGAATGCGGTGCTCACGGTGCTTCGCGTTCGCGGGATCGCCGTGCCGGACGCCGCGCGCGCACGCATCCTTGCCCAGACGGACCTGCAGCGGCTCGAGCGCTGGCTCGAAAACGCCAGCGTCGCGACCTCGATCGCAGAGGTCATCGACGGACCCGAGTTGAAATCCGCAGGGCGGTCGAGGTCGAGCGCGCGACGCGGCCGGGCGCGGCGACGACCTGCGGCGGGGTGATCAGTCGGCCTGCGAGACCCGCCCGCCGTCCTCCGGCGGCTCCGGCAGGTCGATCGAGAAGATCGAGCGGCCGTAGGTGGCGGCGAGCAGCGTGGGCGGCGGGCCGGGGAGCAGCTTCATGTTGGTGATCACGACACCGTCGGGGATGCCGACGCCGAGGGGGGACCAGCTGCCGCCGAGGTCGTGGGAGACGAAGACGCCGACGTCGGTGCCGACGTAGAGGGTGGAGCTCCGGCGCGGGTCGATCGCGATGTCGTTGGCCGGCGCGTCGGGGAGGTCGCCGCTGATGTCGCTCCAGGTGATGCCGTGGTTGGTGGTGCGGAACACGTGGGCGAGCGGCTGATCGACCCGGAAGCCGGAGAACGTCACGTAGGCGATCGCGTCGTCGTCGGGATCGACCGCGACGCGGGTGACCCAGAGATCGGGGAGGGTCAGATCGAGGCGCAGGTAGGTGCGGCCGGTGTCGCGGGTGACCCAGACGTTGCCGTCGTCGGTGCCGATGTAGATGGTGTTGCGGTTGGACGGGGCGACGGCGAGGGTGGTGATGGTGCCGAAGACGACGCCGCCGACGCCCTGGTTGCCGTTGGTGAGGTCGGCGCTGATCGGGGTCCAGGACGCGGCCGAGTTGGTGGACCGGAAGAGCAGGTTGGAGCCGAGGTAGAGGGTGGTGGTGGTGCCGGTGCCGGTGCTGGTGGGGTCGAACGCGAGGGGCGTCTTCCAGCCGAGCCGGCCGGTGAGCCCGGTGGTGGCGTTGGTGAACGTCGCGCCGCCGTTGAGCGAGCGGCGGAGGGCGCCGAACTGCGACTCGGAGTAGATCACGGCGGGGTTGATGGGGTCGACGTGGACCTCGAAGCCGTCGCCGCCGGTGACGTTGGCCCAGTCGTCGAGCCGGCCGGCGGGGGTGCGCTTGACGCCGTTGTCCTGCATGCCGCCGTAGATCTTGAACGGCTCCTTGGGGTGCGCCTCGACGGTGTAGAACTGGGAGATCGGCAGGTTCTCGAAGTGGGTCCAGGACGTGCCGCCGTTGGTCGAGCGGTAGAGGCCGCCATCGTTGCCCTTGAGGATGATGGCGGGGTTGGCGGGGAAGAACCACTGGGCGTGATGATCGGCGTGGAGGCCGGCGACGGAGGTGAACGACGCGCCGCCGTTGGCGGAGCGCGCGAGGCCGACGCCGTCGACCCAGATCTCGGCGGGGTTGGTGGGGTGGACGAAGATCCGGCCGGACCAGGTGCCCTGGTTGCTGACGATGTTGCGCGCGTTGGTGGCCGTCTGCTGGGTCCAGGTGACGCCGCCGTCGGTGGAGCGGAACACGCCCTCGAGCGATGTGTCGGCCTTGCGGTAGTAGACGGCGTAGACGGTGCCAGGGGACGACGGCGCGATCGCGACGCCGATCCGGCTGGGCTCGGTCTCGGGGGCTGGCAGGCCGCCGGCGAGCCGGGCCCAGGTGGTGCCGCCGTCGGTCGAGAGCCAGAGGCCGCTGCCGGGGCCGCCGTAGATCCGCTCGGACGGGAACCGGATGCGCTGCCAGGTGGCGGCGAAGATCCGGCGGGGGTCGACGGGATCGATGGCGAGGTCGACGGCGCCGGCGATGTCGGAGACGAACAGGACCTTGGTCCAGGTCCGGCCGGCGTCCTGCGAGCGGTAGACGCCGCGGTCGGCGTTGCGGGAGTAGAGGTTGCCCATCGCGGCGACGAACACGTTGTCGGGGTTCCTGGGGTCGACGACGATCCGGCCGATCGCGATGGTCTGGTCGAGGCCGAGGTGCTGCCAGGTGGCGCCGCCGTCGCTGGTCTTCCAGACGCCGTCGCCGGGGTAGGTGACGCTGCCGCCGCCGGGGCTGGCCTCGCCGGTGCCGACGTAGAGCACGTTGGAGTCGCGCGGGTCGATGGCGAGCGCGCCGGTGGACAGGCTGCCGTGGTTGTCGAAGATCGGCGTGAATGTCGCGCCGCCGTCGGTGGTCTTCCACACGCCGCCGCTGGCAGCGCCGACATAGAACTTGTTGGCGTCGGCGGGATCGCCTGCGAGGTCGGCGACGCGGCCGCCGACGTTGAGCGGGCCGCGCAGCTGCCAGGTGCCGAGGGCGTCGAGGCCGGTGCGCGCCATCATCCGCGCCTTGATCAGCCGGGCGTGCAGCACGGCGCGGGTGCGCGCCTGGACGTCGATGCGCCCGTCGCGCGACACGCGCTGGAGATAGAAGTAGTCGTTCTCGGGGACGTCGCCGTCGCGGTCGCGGTCGCCGTCGTCGTCGTGCTCGACAACCTCCTTGTGCTTGCCGCACGCGGAGAGTCCGGCGATTGCGGCGACCAGACAAGCAATGAGCCATCGGTCATGTGCGTTCACGGCTGACTCCTTGTCGAGGCGAATGCGCGGCGGTTCGCAGCGCAGCCTCGAACGAGCGCGACGGTCGCCGGGAGCGCCGCGAGGGTCAATCGCGATCGGTGATCAACGGCGCCGCGTCGCCCGGGCACGAAGGTGCTGACACCCGACTACCTCGCTCGATCCAGGGCGGTTGTCGTGCGCACCGGCTCACTCTCGAGAGTGGGCGTGGGCTCGAATACAGCGCAGTAGTGCTGTGATGCGGTCAGACTGGGGCCCGCCGGCGTGAGCGGTTATCTCGTCAGCGCACCGACGTACCTCCACAGCACGCCGTCGTAGCCGTAGGCGAACAGATCGCCGTTGCTGGTGGCCGTGACGCCGTGGATCCCGCCCGCATCCCAGAGATCGGGCGCGGCCCGGCGGTCGACGATCTGGAACGTGGCGCCGCCGTCGGTGGAGCGATAGAGCACGTAGTCGAAGGGCGGGGCCGAGCCGACGATCGCGATGACGTTGCCGCGCACGGCGATGCCCAGGAAGTGGAGGATCTCGGCCGGCGCGCCCTTGAACTGGGTCCAGGTCTGCATCCCGTCGGTGGTGTGGAACAGCTGGCGGTTGTCGCCGGCGACCCAGAGCTCGGACGTCGACACGACGGCGATGCCGCGGAGCCCGCCGCCCTTGAACAGGTGCGCGTTGTCGGTGAGGTTGGTGATCGTCCAGGTCTGGGCGGCGTCGGACGAGTAGGCGATCGTCGCGCCGGTGCCGTCGCCGCGGAACGCGGGGCCGCCGATGATCCAGGCGTTGCTGGCGCCGAGCGACTCGACGTGGTGGGTCCCGGGCAGGACCTCGCGGGTGAACAGGTGCACGGTCCAGGTCAGGCCGCCGTCGGCGGAGCGGAACACCCGATCGCCGACCTCGTCGCCCATGACCACGGTCTGATCGTCGAGGAACCGCAGGTCGGCGGGCCAGCCGCCGAGGGTCCAGGTGACGGGGGCGAACGACGCGCCGCGATCGGTGCTCGTCCAGACGGGGCGCGTGCCGCTGCCGGCGGCCAGGACGGCGGTCTGGGACGGCGACGCGCCGACGCCGTAGGGGATGACGTCGAGCTCGCGCGACTGCCAGGTGGCACCGCCGTCGCTGGTGACGTGGAGGCCGCGCGCGCCGCCGTCGGAGGCGGTGAGGAAGCCGTGCTGGGCGTCGCTGAACCGGACGGCCTCGATCGTCGAGAACGCGACGTCGAACTCGTCGACGGTCCAACCGGGGTCGCCGGAGCCCTGCCCGCCGCCGTCGGGGCGCGGCCCGCCGGAGCCGGCATCGGGGCCGCCGGGACCGCCGTTATCGTGACTACCACCACAACCACAGGCGACCGCCAGCGCGACGGCCGGGACAAGGAACCTCATATGGGTTGCCAACGAATGGCCCGGGCGATCCGGACGAACGATTCGTAGAAAATCGCGCGGGGCGCTACGGGCCGCCGAGCATCACGCGCGAGTACCGCCACAGCAGGCCGGCGTAGCCGTGGACGAACAGATCGCCCTCGCGGGTCTGGGTCACGCCGTGGACGCCGTGCGGATCCCAGGCGACGGCGACGCGTCGGTCGATGATCTGGAACGTCGCGCCGCCGTCGGTCGAGCGATAGAGGCCGTAGTCGCCGGGCGCGATCGACGCGGCGAGCACGACGGTGGTGCCGCGGACGGCGACGCCGCCGAAGTGGAGGATCTCGGCGGGAATGCCATCGAGCTGCGTCCAGGTCCGCATGGTGTCGGTGGTGTGAAACACCTGGCGGTTGTCGCCGGCGACCCAGAGCTCGGCGGCCGACACGACGGCGACGCCGTGGAGCGAGCCGCCGACGTGGTCGTGATCGGTGAGGGTGGTGATCGTCCAGGTCTGCGCCCCGTCCGACCACGAGGCGATCGTCGCGCCGGTGCCGTCACCGCGGAACGCGGGGCCGCCGACGATCCACGCGCGGCTGGTGCCGAGCGACTCGATGGCGTGGGTCCCGGGGAGAACGTCGCGGGTGAACGTGTGCACCGCCCAGGTCTGGCCGGCGTCGGCGGAGCGGAACACTCGATCGCCGACCTCGTCGCCCATGAACACGATCTGCTCGTCGAGGAACCGCACGGAGGCGGGCCAGCCGCCCAGGGTCCAGGCCACGGCCGAGAACGACACGCCGTGATCGATGCTCGACCACACCGGCTGCGAGCCGTTGCCGGCGGCGAGGATCGTGGTCTGCGACGGCGAGGCGCCGACGCCGTAGGGGATGACGCCGAGCGCGCGCGGCTGCCAGGTGGTGCCGCCGTCGGCGGTGACGTAGAGCCCGTGCGACGTGCCGTCGGACGCGGCGAGGAAGCCGTGCTGGTCGTCGCTGAACTGCAGCGTCGCGACGGTGCCGTCGCCGACCGGGATCGGCGCGAACGTCCAGCCCGGCGCCCCCGAGCCGGTGCCGGAGTCGGGCGAGCCGGAGCCCGAGGAACCCTGCCCGTCCGGACCGGCGTCGTCCGCGCCGCCGCCTCACACGCAGACGTTGCGGGCCGTGTCGCAGGTCCATCCGGCGACGCACGGGCAGGGGCGATCGTCGAGCGAGACCTCCTGGCCGCAGGCGACGAGCGCCAGCGCGAGCAATGGGATGTGCTTCATGTGCCGAGGCGCCCCGGCACGACTGTGACACGACTCCGGATCAGAACGCCCGCTCCACCGTCACGACGGCGCCGCCGCCGGGCGCGAGCTGGATCGTCCCGAGCGTGCGCGGGTGTGCGTCGGGCCACACGAGGAGCACGGCGCCGGTGACGAACGCCGCGGCCGCGACGCCGGCGGCAACCGCCGCGGCCGAGTTGCGCGAGGCGATCTTCTCGTTGCGCCGCGCGGCGCTGGCCTGCGAGTCGAGCGGGCTGGCGCCGTGGTGCAGCGCGCGGGCGGACAGCGCGAACGCCGCGCCGGTCGCGAGCGCGCCGCCGCCGATGCCGAGCGCGACCCAGGCGGCGGGTCGGCGCCAGCTGCCGTGCGCGGCGGGCCGCGGCGCCACGGGCGGGAGCTGGGGCAACTCGAACCGGCGCACGACGTCGCGGTCGAACTGCAGCGAGAACGTCAGGCTGAACGACGCGTGCGCGGCGCCGCGGCCGAGGCTGCGCGGATCGTCGGGCGACAGGTCGGCGATCGAGGCGGCGTCGGGGCCGCCGGCGGCGACGCGGTACTCGCGGCCATCGTCGAGGCGGCGCAGGTACAGATCGCCGGCGGCGCCGGGGCGGACCAGCGCGACGTCCTGGCCGGCGCCGTTGTGGAGGTCGAGGATCCGCACGCCGCGCTCGGTCTCGAGCAGGTAGTGGGCGCCGACGCTGCCGGGGATCTCGATCCGGCGGCGGAGCGCGCCGCGCAGGTCGACGAGGGCGAGGCCGGAGCGCGGCGGCCGGGCGTAGACGTCGGGCCGGAACCGCTCGCCGGGGATCGCGGCGTTGGCGCGCGCCACGAACGCGGCGATCTCACGGTAGCTGATCTGACCGTCGCCGTCGGCGTCGGCGGCACCGTACATCCCCGAGCGGACCTCGTGGCTGAACACGCCGGCCTCGAAGCCGTCCCACTCGTGGCTCTCGCGGGCCGACGACGTCGACAGCAAGAGGCCGATCCGCTCGTCGGACGCCAGCCCCGGGAACCGGCCGAAGTCGGGCAGCGGCCGGCGCTCGCCGCCGGGGCCGCGCGACCGCGCGAGGAGCCCCGAGTAGCACGCGTCGATGATCACGTGGATCTGATCGGCGGGCACGGCGTCGATCACGCGGCGCTCGAGGTCGGCGGCGGTGAGCCGATCGTCCTCGAGGCTGATGTAGCTCTCGCCGTCGCGGAGGTTGCCGTGGCCGGCGTAGACGAAGTACAGCTCGGTGGATGTGCCGCGCGCGCGCGCGTCGGTCACGGCGGCGGCGGCCGAGGCCACGGCGCGATCGAGCGCGGCCCGGCGCGGCGGCTGGGCGGCGGCGCTGGCCTGGGCGTGGAGCCGCCGGGTGTTGTCGTCGGGCCGCGCGAGCAGGAACGTCCGGGCGCCGAGCCGCTGGAACAGCTCGTCGTAGAGCACGGCGTCGTCGTCGGCGTAGCGCAGCACGGGCAGCTCGGGATCGACGCCGGCGTTGACCCCGACGATCACCGCGATCACGGCGGTGTCGGCGCGCGCCGCCGCGGGCGCAACGAGGGCGACGAGGGCGACGAGCAGCAGCGCCGCCGCGAGCCGCGCGGCGGATCGGTGGGCCGGCATCGTCAGTCCTGTACCACGGTGAGCGGCACGACGAGCTCGGTGCGGCGCTCGGGGCGCCGGCCGGCCTCCACCGCGCGGACATCGAGCGGCTCGTCGACGAACAGCGCGTGGAGCCAGATCGGGCCGGCGGGCAGCGGCTGGGCGATCGCCTCGGGCAGCTCGCGGCGCTCGTCGGCCGGGTCGATCGGGATGGCGACGGGCGTGGCCGCGGGGTCGACCCAGCCGGGGTGAAACCAGTACACGCGGCCGGCGGGGTCGACGGCGTAGATCATGAGGCGCTTCCAGCCGCCGCGGTTGCGGTAGCCGAACGCGAGCTCGTCGCCGGCGTGGATCGCGCCGTCGAGCACGGGCCGCGGCGCGCCCCCGGCGGGGATCCGGTAGACGTGGAGCTCCGGCTCCGCGGACGCGATCGGGCCGCCGCGGGCGCGCATCTCCGCCGGATCGGGCGCCGGCGCGCGCAGCGCGACCACCGCGATCGCGCACGCCGCGGCCAGGCCGAACGCGAACGCCACCGCGCGGGGCCGGACGGGGCGCGGCTGCGCCAGCCCAAGGCCGCGGGCGAGCCGGTCCTGGGCCGAGGGGATGCGGCGATCGAGCTCGGCGAGCACGAGGTAGCGGTCGTAGCGCTCGCGGCACGCCGCGCAGCCGGCGAGGTGGCCGCGCAGCGCCCGCTCGTCGTCGGGGGTGATCCGCCCGGCGAAGTGACGGTCCACCAGCGCGCGCGATCGACATGGCTGGGTCATCGATCCTCCTGCTTGCTCCGCCGCGACGGTACGAGGAACTCGCGGAGCCGGCCGCGGATCCGGTGGTGCTGGTACGCCAGCGTGGTGCGGGGCAGGCCCAGCGTGGCGGCGGCGTCGCGCTGTGACACCTGGTCGAGGAAGCACAGGTCGAACACGCGGCGCCACGGCTCGGGGAGCTCGTCGCGAAACCGCTGGACCAGGACGCGCGCGGTGGCCGCCGTGCCGGGCCCGGAGGTCGCGTCGAGGTGGGCGCCGAGCTCGTCGGCGGGCATCGACAGCTCGCGGCCCATGCGGCGGGCGTGATCGATCGCATGGTTGCGCGCCACGGTCGTGATCCAGGCGCCGACCGAGCCACCCTGGAACCGCCGCCGCTCGTCCTCGGACGACAGCAGCTTGAAGAACACCTCGTGGATGACGGTCTCCTTGTCGGCGCCGGACACGACCCGGCCGACCGCGGCGGCGACGGTGGCGAAGTGATCGTGGTACAGGCTCGCCATGGTGCCGCGGTGCCCGGCATGGAACGCCTGCAGCCAGGCGTCCGCCTCGACACTCGACCTGGCTTGCGTTGGCATGTCTGGGCGCCCGAGTCTGTAACGAATGGGCGCCGGGTTTTGGACGAACCGGCGTGCGGCGACCGCGTGGGAGGCTATAACCAGCCATGATTCAAACGTTTTCCCTCAAGCTGACCGACGCATGACGCCTCGGCGGCCGCACGGGAGTAGTGTGCGCGTGGTGCCTGCGCGTGTCCTTCAGATGAGCCGGCGATGAACGATCCGCTCGACGTCCTCCTGGCCGACGGCGTGATCGACGAGGTGCTCGGCCGGCTCAAGAGCGGCAAGGAGGCCAACATCTCGCTGGTCCGCCGGGGCGAAGGCGTGCTGGCGGCCAAGGTCTACAAGGACCGATCGACCCGCAGCTTCAAGAACAACGCCGACTACAAGGAAGGCCGCAAGATCCGCAACAGCCGGACCCAGCGCGCGATCGAAGGCGGCGGCCGGTTCGGCCGCAACGCGGCGGAGCAGGCCTGGAAGTCGGCCGAGGCCGACGCGCTGTACCGCCTGGTCGACTCCGGCGTGCGGGTCCCCCGGCCGGTGATGTTCTACGAGGGCGTGTTGCTGATGGAGCTGGTGACCGACGGCGACGGCCGGCCGGCGCCGCGGATGATCGACGTCGCGATCGAGCCGGGGGCGGCGATCGGCGTCTACGCCGATCTGGTCGCGCAGATCATCTCGATGCTGTGCTGCGATCTGATCCACGGCGATCTGTCGCCCTACAACATCCTCGCCGGAGCGGAGGGGCCGACGATCATCGACTTCCCGCAGGTGGTTTCGGCGGTGCACAGCTCGCGGGCCGAGTTCTTCTTCCTGCGCGACTTCGACAACGTGGTGCGGTTCGTGTCGGGCTTCGAGCCGGCGCTCGCGGTGCACCGGCACGACGGGCGGGCGATCTGGCGGGCGTACGTCGGCCGCGAGCTGACCCGCGAGTTCGTGCCGCCGCCACCCCCGCCGCCGGGTCGATCGCAGCCGCGGCGCGAGCAGCGCCCGGACCCGCGGCGCGGCGATCGGCCGCCGGATCGTGGGCCGCGGCGAGACGACCGCTCGTTCCAGCGCGACCCGCGCGGGGCGCCTCGGGGCGGCCCGCCGCAGGGGCCGAATGCACCCCGGCAGGCCAGGCCGCCGGAGGGTCGGCCGCCGCCGCAGGACCCGAATGCGCCCCGGCACGCCAGGCTGCCGGACCGCTCGCCCCAGGGTCGGCCGCCGCCGCAGGACCCGAACGCGCCCCGGCACGCCAGGTCGGATTCGCGGGGACCGCCACCCGGCGCCTCGCAAGGTCGGCCGCCGCCGCAGGACCGGGCGCCGCAAGCCTCGCCGCAGGACCGGGCGCGAGTGACCAACGATCGACGTCCGCCGCCGCAGCGCCAGGCGCCGCCGTCGCGCGAATCGGCGGCGCCACCGGCGGGCGGCCGCGGCCGTCGGCGCCGGCCGAAGCGTCACTGGTAAGCATCCCTCGGCGCCCTGCCCCCGCCGCGAGCGCCGCGAACGTCCGGGACCGAGCTTCGATGCGAAGCCGGGTGGCCGGTGTCGGTTAGCCGCGGTCATTCTCGCGAGCGTTGACGCCGATTCGAAACACGGGAACGCTGCGATTGTTTCGATTCGCGCGCTCGGAACGGACAGAAAGATACGCGCGACAGAACAGCGGGACTTCTGATGACGTGGAGAACGCTCGGTGCGCGCGAGTGATTCTGTCATGTTGAACGCAACGCTGTTCGGGCACGCGTCTTGCTGTCCACGCGAGTCAGTGGTCGATTGGCACCGTCCAGCGGTTGGCGTCATCGGCGTTTCATTCGCCGAGACCCAGCTTGCATGCGAAGCGGCGTTGTGCGGCGGAGCCGCATCGACCTGACTCCGGATCGCCGCGGGTTGGTTCGCGGCGATCGATGACGTGATTACTCACTGCAACCAAGAGGACGGAACAATGTTTGACAAAAGGTTATTGCTTGTCGTGATGTGCAGCGCATTGTCATCTGCGTGCGTCGAGCAGCGAAGTGACACACAGGAGATCATCGACAACCTGGCGCAGGCCGGGTTTGCGCCCGACGACATCACGGTCGTCGACGGCGTGGTTCATGTCGGGCGCGACGCCGAGGTATCCCTGGCGGCGTCTCGCGAGATGCGTGGGACCCGGACGTCCGGCAAGGAGCAGTATCACACGACGAACCTCATCCGCAGCTCGGTGACGAAGATCTGCATCGACGGCTCGACCTTCACGGGCATCTTCGGCACCGCGCTCGACCTGGCGATCCAGAATTACAACGATCTGCAGCTCAACGTTGCCATGGCCCGAGCGCCGAGCAGCGGCTGCGATGCCACCATCAACGCCGTGATCGCGCCGGGGGTGGATGGCGGCTTCTCCGGGTTTCCGTCGGGTGGCCTGCCATTCCCCACGATCAACATCGGCAGCCCGGTGAGCGCGCACGGGGTCAACACGCTCGCGCACGTCATCACGCACGAGCTCGGGCACACGATCGGACTCCGTCACACGGACTTCTTCAACCGGAGCATCAGCTGTGGTGCCGGTGGGCCGGACGATGATCCCACGCACGTTGGCGCGATTCATATCCCGGGCACGCCGACCGGCGCGACGGTCGGTGGCTCGGTCATGAACAGCTGCTTCCGCGACATGGAATCCGGGAAGTTCACCGCCAGCGACGTCACGGCGCTGCAGACCCTGTATCCGTTCTTGAGCTTCTCCGTCGCATTCCAGGCCAACACGGGCAGGCTGTGGACGATGGATCGAGGGGGCGCTGGCGACACCGGGTTCGGGATGATGCCGGGGACCAGTCCGAGCATCGCGCGGTTCGCCGGCGGATACCAGACGGCGTTTCAGGCGAACACGGGATCCCTCTGGACGATGGGGCCCGGAGGGACAGGCGACGTCGGCCTCGGGATGATGCCCGCGACCAGCCCGAGCATCGCCGCGCTCGCAGGCGGTGGCTTCCAGATTGCCTTTCAGGCCAACACCGGCACGCTGTGGACGGTGGGCGCGGCGGGGACCAGCGACACCGGGCTCGTGATGATGCCGGGGACCAGCCCGAGCATCACCGCGTTCTCCGGTGGCGGATTCGAGATCGCATTCCAGGCCAACACCGGATTCCTGTGGGTGGCGGGCACGGCGGGGGTCGGCAACACCGGCTTCGGGATGAAGACGGGGACCAGCCCGAGCATCACCGCCCTGGGCGGCGGCTACCAGATCGCATTCCAGGCCAACACCGGCACGCTGTGGACCGAGGGCGCAGCGGGAGTCAGCGACACGGGGTTCGGCATGATGACGGGGACCAGCCCGAGCATCACCGCTCTGGGCGGCGGCTACCAGGTCGCGTTCCAGGCCAACACCGGATTCCTGTGGACCACGGGCGGGGCGGGGACCGGCGATACCGGCTTCGGGATGAAGGCCGGGACCAGCCCGAGCATCACCGCCCTGGGTGGCGGCTATCAGGTCGCATTCCAGGCCAACACCGGGCACCTGTGGACGATCGGCGAGGTGGCAAAGGGCGACTCGGGGCTCGCCATGGCGGCGAACACGAGCGCCTCGAACCACTGATCGCTCAGCGTGCCGCGGCGATCCGGGTGGCATCGCGTGTGGTGCACGAACCATCGTGGACGCGGTCCGAGAGGTCGGCGGCCAGCCCGGAGCCGCGCGACGGCGATCAACTCGGCCGCCTCGCGCGCCCTGCCGGTGCGGCTCGCGACAACGGCTGCGGGCGCCGCGACCGACTCAGTCCGAGCCGCTGAGCGAATAGCGGACCAGGTTGGCGCCGTTGTCGAGCACTTCCCACCGCCGCCAGCGCCGATAACCGAAGTACGACTGTTGAACGAAGTGAACCTGTCCCGGCAAGGCCTGGGCGCTGACCAGCGTGGTCCACGAGGAGTACCAGTGCTTCTTGTAGCGGTAGCGGAACGAGATCGTGTTGTTCACGGCCGCGACGTGGCCGTACCCGGAGTACGTCTTGCGCTGGACGAACGGGCTGCCGTTGAACGACGGCCAGCAGTAGGCGTAATCGAAGTTGAACCAGCAGTAGTTGGACTGGAAGTCGGCGGCCGAGATCTGCGGCGTCAGCTCGCCTGTCTTCGCCGGACCGCTGGCCTCGTTGACGAGGCCGCTTTGATCGGGGGTCGGCTCCTCGTCGACGCGCGCGTCGGCGCGAGCCTGTGCCTCGAGCAGCGGGCGCGGCACCGGCGCGGACGTCAGGCGCCGGTAGAGATCGACGGACGACAGCCGGTCGAGCTCGACGCCGTTCGGGAGGTGGTCATCGCCACTCGAGAGGATCGCCCATGTGAACAGCTCGCCCGGCTCCGCCTCGAGAAACCGCCAGGTGGCACCGTCCGCCGTGACCACGCGGGCGACCTCGGTGGGGCTCGCCAGCGCCTCGATCTGGTCGAGATCCTCGCCGGCAGGGGAGACACCACAGCCGATGGCCGTGGCAAGCAGCAGGGACAGCGGGACAGCGGGCACGTACGTGCGCATGCGTTCTCCTGGAAAATCGTTGCCGGACCATCGAGCCCGGACCCCGTCGACGTATCGACCTGGATGTGCCGGTAGAGCCCCGACCACGGCTGGCGTTACAGACGCATACGAACCGCCCCGCAACGCGCGTGAACGACCGTCGCCGGGAGCCGACCACCCGGGCCGCCGCGTCAGCAGCCGGAGCCGGCCTGACGCTCACACTTGCGGCGAAATTCGACGACACTGGCCGCGATGAAGCTAGCGATCCAGGGAACGTGCTTGTGCACCGCCGTGCAGCTCGGCGCGGCGCGGCTGCCACGACAGGTGACGCAGTGCAATTGCTCGGTGTGTCGTCGCTACGGCACGCTGTGGGCGTACTACCGGCGCTCGGCGGTGTCGATCACCGCGCCGCGCGGCGCGCTCGAGAACTACTCGGTCCGGGCGGGCGGACTGAAGGTCGTGCGCTGTCGGTCGTGCGGCTGCGTGATCTGCTGGGACGGTCGCAGCAAGGATGCCGACCGGCGCATGGGCATCAACACACGCCTGCTCGATCAGGTGCTGATGGCAGCGGTGCCGGTCAAGGTGCTCGACGGCGACAAGACCTGGCGCACGCTCGGCACGTACACGAAGCCGGAGATGTGGATCTCGCCGTCTCGCGTGCAGGCGCGGCCAGCGAAGCCGCCTCGCGCGCGCAGCCCTCGGCGGTGATGGCGAGATCGACCGCGGCACCACGACGCGAACGGTACGGTGCCGGGCACGAAGATCAAGCCGAGCGAGTCGGGCAACCCGGGAGCTCGAGCAGCAGGTGGGGCCGGCCCTCTCGAACGTTCGCCGGCGTCGCGGGGCAACGCGCGGCGATGCTCGCCGCGCCCGCGGATCCGGGTTACGCCTCCCGAGGCGTGACCGAGACTCCCCGACCCGGCTGGCCCGAGATCCTTCGCGCGGCGGGCGCGGCGCTCGGCCGCGAACTGGGGCGACCGGTCGCGCTTGGAGAACCAGCGCCGATGATCGATGGCTGGACCGCCCGGCACGGCGAGCCTCCGTGCGTCCGTCGCTGCGTGGTGTCGGGCCTGGCGGGCCGCTCGCCGACCTCGGTGGTCGTGAAGACAACGCGCCCAGCGGGCGATGTCCGCGGCGGCGACACGCTCCGGCGCGAGCGGGCGGCGCTGACGCTGCTCGCCGAGCTCGGCTCGAACGCGGGCCCGCGGCTGTTCGCCCACGGCGAGGGCTTCCTGGTCCTCGAGGACCTGGGGCGCGGTCCCGCGGTCGAGGACCTGCTCGTCGGCGACGATCCGGCGGCCGCGACCGAGGCGCTCGTGGCGCTGGCAACGGCGGTCGGCGCCATGCAGGCGGCCACGCACGGCCGCGAGGACGCGTTCCATGCCCGGCTCGCGGGCTCCGGGATCCGCCGGGGGGCCGACCGGCGGATCGTCGCTGAGTCCACGATCGAGCGGTGCTGGGCGACGCTGGGCGAGTTCGTCGCCGCGGGTGCCGGGCTGCCGCCGACGCGCGATGCGGACGCGGACATCGAGGAGATGACGGCGTGGCTCGCCGACCCGGGGCCGCTGCTCGCGCTATCCACCGGGGATCTGGCGCCGCAGAACTGCCGGGTGGCCGGCGGCGCGGTGCGGCTGCTCGACTTCGAGCGCGCGTCGTTCCGGCACGTGATGCTGGATACGGCGCAGCTGCGGCTGCCGTTCTGCGGCGCGCCGTGCTGGGGGCGGCTGCCGTTCGAGGTGACCGAGGCGATGGAGTCCGCGTTCCGGACCGAGCTCGCCCGCACCTGCCCTGCTGTGCTCGCGCAGCGGACCTACCGGAGCGGCATGGCCACCGCGACCGCCGCGTGGGCGGTGACCCGGCTGGTGCGGCTGCCCAAGCTCGTCGCGCAGGACGAGCCGCATCCGATGGGGTTCTCGCGTCGCGGTCAGCTGCTGGACACGATCCAGAGCGCGATCGACGCCGCCGGCGCCGCCGGTGCGCTCCCGGCGCTGCGCAGCTGGTTCGAGCACACGATGGCCGCGCTCCGCCGCATCTGGCCGGGCCTGCCGCCGGCGCAGGATGTGTACCCGGCGTTCCGCGGCCACGTGTGATCCCTGTGGGCCCATTCGTGCGCGACGGTATTCACCGCGCATGCCAGTTCGCCTTCCTGCGCGCTCGCGGCCCGCTCCATGGTGCACGGATTCCATGTGACCCGCGCATCCCAGCTGCGAGCCGGCGCACCGGGCGTTGCATCGACGAGCCGCGTGGATGCCGTCTGTCCCGCGCAGTCGCACGAGGTCGAGGACAACACGTACTGCGTCACAACATGGCCTGACGTTGCCGATCTGCCAGAGTATGCCGAGAACACCGGGCCATGGCTGAGCCTCGGCGCACGCCGCGAGACGTGCCAGCTCCCGGCTGCGCGCGTGCGTGCCGGCTTCGGTGCTGTGGCGTAGGCTTCGCGACACGTCGTCGCTGCGTTGTACGAGGAGAGCCATGAAGCCACGTATGCTGTGGAGTGTCCTGTCGGTCAGTCTGGCCATGACGGCCGCGGATCTGCCGAACGTCCCCGAAGCGCGCGGTGCCCCGCCACCGAGTGCCAATCTGGATACCTGTGGTGCGCCGCGTGGGCTGCCGGCGGCCCGGGCAAAGGCGAGCCGGCTGGTCCGGCAGATCCGCGCGGATCTCGCGGCGGTCGAGGACCAGATCCGCCACGTGCCGTTCCTCGCCGCGGTCGAGGCCCACCGGGTCTCGATCGCGCAGATCGCGGCGGTGGTCGCCGAGGAGTACAGCATCGTTCGCAGCGACATCACCAGCTTCACGCAGATGACGGCGCGCTGGGACACGCCGCAGGGCAGCCAGTTCTTCGGCGACCTGGCCGACGGTGAAGCGCTCGCCCTGCCGTTGGTGCTCGACTTCGCGGCGGGCGTCGGGCTCGACGAGCGAGACCTGGCGGCCTACGAGCCGCGACCGAAGGCGCAGACCTATCCGTCGCGCGTTGCGTGGATCGCCTCGAATGCCGACCGCGCGTCGGCGGCCGCGTCGTTCCTGGTGAACTTCGCGGTGTTCGGCGAGAACATGGGCCGGATCCGTGACGCGCTGATCCGCGTGTACGGCTTCGCGCCCGACGACGTCGCGTTCTTCACGTTCTTTGCCGAGCCGATCCCCGGCTTCGAGGACGATGCCATCGAGGTCATCGCCGCGGGGCTGATCGAGGGCGCCTGCCCGGTCGACGTGCGGCGCTCGGCGCGGCTGCTCCAGGCGTACGAGCTGGACTTCTGGCAAGCGGCGTCCGATCCGCCGGGCTCGCCGCTGCCGGTGACCGCGCACCCGCGAGGGACGCGGTAGGCAAGGCGCGGCGAGTAGATCCGACGCCGCCTGGGCTCCCCGGCGCAGGCGATCATCGAGGCGAGCCACGGGGCACGATCGATACGCGCTGTCGCGCTAGCCGCGACCCGAATAGCGCGCCAGTGGAGCGACGACGCCCGTCGGTGGCTGATGCTGCAGCTGCATCGACGTGAAGATGCACCGGGCAATGTGGGCGGATCACCACGACGCCCGTATATCGATGGAGACAGGCAACCATGCGGTCCGTCGACTTCTTCGCCACGCATCCGGTCTTCACCCACGAGGAATACGTCGCGGCGCACGGAGCTCGGGGCGATCGGAGCCCTCGGACCGCCAACAGTCTGCTCACGCGATACGCCGTCGCCGGCAAGATCTTCCACGTGCGCCGAGGCGCTCTATGCGGCGATACCTGCCGGCGCAACGCCCGAGACGTTTCAAGTCGACCCGTTCCTCCTGGCGACGAAGCTGGCCTCGGACGCTGCGATCGCCTACCACGCCGCGCTGCAGTTTCGCGGCAGGGTCTACTCGGTCTGGCATCGCTTCGCGGTGCTCACCCGGAGCCACGCGCGGCCGCTGAGCTTCCAGGGCAACGACTTCGTCGGTGTTCGCCCGCCGCGCTCGCTCGATGGACTGCCGGCCTGGGCGGTGGTGTCGTGGAGGAGCCTTACGCCGGCGGCACCGTACGCGTGACGACCTTCGAACGCACGCTCGTGGATGTGCTCGCTGATCCAGATCTGGGTGGCGGCTGGGAGGAGGTCTGGCGGTCGCTCGAGATGGTCGAGTACTTCGATCTCGTGGCGGTCGTGGACCATGCGCTCGCGCGGGGCTCTGCGCTCACGACCGCGCGGGTCGGCTGGTTTCTCGAGCAGCACCGCGACGAGCTCTTCGTGGAGGAGCAGCATCTGAAGCCTCTGCGTGACCATGCTCCTCGACAGCCGCGGTACCTCGATGGCAAGCGTGAGGCTGGACGACTGGTGAAGTCGTGGAACCTCGTGGTGCCTGTACGTGTGCTCCACCGAACCTGGGCCGAGGTCGCATGACCAGCTCAACCGCGCGGCGACAACCCCGCTCGAGACACACGAGCTCGAATCCTCGAACGCCTGAACGGCGTCGGCGAGATCGCGCCGGAGATCGTGGGCGCCGAGATCGCGATACAGGCGATCGTTTCGGCCCCCGGCCTCGAGTGGAGGTTGCTGAATACAAGGAAGCGGCTCGGTACGGCCGGCAACAATCAGACAATGGAGTGGCGGCGCCCCTGCACTACCCGCACATGGCCATCGGTGAACGCGCGGCAAGAGTTGCCGGGTCCGAGGATGCCGCCATCGAAGGAGCGCAGCCCGCGTGGCGAAATCGCTCGATGAGCATCAGCGCACGCCGCGAGATGTTGCTCCCTTTCCCGAGGCTTCACGCAGCACGTGCCGGTCTCGTCCTCGTGCCGTACGCTCGCGACATGTTGTCGGTGCAGGAGTTCGGTGCGCTGGTCGAAATGAAGCTATGCGAGCACGCCGGGGATCGTCGCCCGTGGCCGGAGGGAAGATTTTTTCATCTTGAAGAAGGCGAGCTGTCATTCGATGAGTATCGCGAACTCGTCGCCGAGGTCGTCGAACACAGGCGCGCGCCGGAACGCCGCGAACCGCGTTGTTCGTGGGATGTGCTCATCGAGCTCACGTGTCACCTCGGGTGGATCTGGGATGACGGGACCGTTGAGCGAGGCGGCGAGGAGCACGAGCGGAAGCTCGCCGCCGGAACGCGGATCGCGCTGCAGCGCTACCGCGAGCACCACATCACCTCCGAGATCTGGCGGCGCGAGATCGCCGCGCTCGGACGCAGCGATGCCTGGCTCGCGCTTGGCGCCGAACACGAAGCGGCAGGACGCCAGATCCAGGCAAGCGCCGCGCTCGCAGCCGCGCACTGGCTCGATCCGGCGACCGCCGGCGCTGCCGCCAGGGTCGTTCAGGCCCGGGACGTTGCGGCGTGGCCGGAGCGTCTGCTCGAGCAGCCACGCCCCGGCTTTCGCGACCAGGGCGTCGATCGACGGCATTGGTTCGCGTGGGACATGAAGCACTCGGGCCGACTCGACGTTCCCTCGATGATCGCGTACTCGTGCGACGAGAACTTCTGGGTGCGCGGGGCGCTCTATCGTTCGCTCGGACTGCAGCCGATGCTGGCCGTTGTGCCCGTGCTGCTCGAGGGCTTGCTCGATCCGGACAACTTCGCGCGCGAGCGAGCCGCGGAGTCGCTGGGGTGGACCGCTGCTCCCGGCGCGTTCGAGCCGTTGCAGCGCATGGCGCGCGAGGACGCATCCCCGCAGGTTCGCTGGACCGCCGAACTCGCGGCGCAGCGGATCGCCGGGTACTGGATGTTCTACGGGGAGTGGAGCGCAGTTTTTCAGCGGCCAGACGGAACGTACGCCGTGGCCCGCAAGCTGATCTCGCGCCAGCTCGGCCGCTGTGCACGAGATCTGGTGCGTCACCAACCCGAGCTGGAGAGCTCGCGCGCCGAGCACGATGCGGTCGTCGAGAAGCTCAAGCCGTTCGAGGTTCCGTATCCTCTGGACCCGAACACGCCTCCCGTCCCGCGGGGCCCCGCCGCAGCCGAGGTCGAAGCCGCGATCCTGCGCGCGGATCCGGTTCACGAGCACGACGACATGCTCGCGCTGTATGCGGTGAGCAAACACCGCCGGCACGCCGAACGCGCGATGGCGCTTGTCTCGGCGCCCGGGTCGCTCGGCTGGAATGCGCGCCGCGCGCTGCGTGCCCTGCGCCTGCCATCTCGCCGCGCTCCGTGATCCTCGCGTCCGGCCTGCAGCGCATGCGACGCTGAATTCCGGCGTGACCCGACGAACCGACGAGCAGCGCTGGACGCATCGCACCCACCTGTGCGGAAGCCGCGCTGGCGGTGATCTCCGCGGCTAACCTGTGGGAACAACTGCGAGGTGGTGGACGCGGCACCGCCGTCGCGGCGCCTCGAAAGATCCCAGGGGCACTTTTCGAGACCTGCGGTGTTACACCGCGGTCCGTCACCTGCCGTGCCTGTCGATTCCTACACCTACTACTGCACCTACGGTCCGATGGTGCTCCGGCGGTGCCGGAAGCTCCTGGGTGACGAGCAGAGCGCCCGTGATGCCATGCATGACGTCTTCGTCCAGATCCTGAGCCGCGCCGATGAGCTCGCCGATCAGGCGCCCTCGTCGCTGCTGTTCCGGATCGCCACCAACGTGTGCCTCAACCGGATCAGGACCCGGCGGCGCCGCCCCGAGGACGGCGACCCCGAGCTGCTGGTGCAGATCGCCGAGGAGACCGATCCGGCGGCGCGCAGCGCGGCGCGGGCGGCGCTCGACGCGCTGTTCCGCCACGAGCCGGACGATACGGCCGTGATCGCGGTGCTGCACCTGCACGACCGGATGACGCTGGAGGAGGTCGCGGCCGAGGTCGGCATGTCGGTGTCGGGGGTGCGCAAACGCCTGCAGAGGCTTCGAACCAAGCTCCACGCACTGGAGGTCCAACCGTGATGTCTCTACCCGACTGGCTCGTCGAACGCGCGGCGCTCGACGAGGTCCCCGCCGCGAGCCGCGATCGCATCGAGCGCGCGGATCCGCGCGAGCTGGCCGAGCGCGTCGCCGCGCTGCGCGAGGACAGCGCCGCCGAGCTCGCCCGGCACCCCGCGGGGCCGGCGGTCTCGCAGATCGACGCGCGGATCGCGGCCGAGGCGAGGCGGCGCGCGGAGCGCCGGCGGCGGCGACGGCTGAGCTGGCTGGGCGCGACCACCGCCGCCGCGGTGCTGATCTTCGCGCGGGTGGTGGTGAACCGCACGGTGCCCGAGGATCCACACCACGCCGCCGCGACGCAGGACGAGGGCACGCGCGTCAAGGGCGCTCCCCGCCTGCTGGCGTTCCGGCACGTCGGCGAGCAGGTCGAGCGTCTCGAGCAGGACGCGGTGGTCCGCGCCGGGGACGTCATCCAGCTGAAGTTCAATCCGGGCGGCCGCAGCCACGGCGTGATCGCCTCGGTCGACGGCGCAGGGCTGGTCACGCTGCACTTCCCGCTGCGCGAGGACGCGCCGCCCGAGGCGACCGCGGTACCGCCGGACACGACGACGCTGCCGAACGCGTATGCGCTCGACGACGCGCCGCGATTCGAGCGGTTCTTCATCATCACCGCGAACGACCCGGTCGACGTTCGAGAGACCCTCGCGGCCCTGCGCGCGCTCGCGCACCGCCAGGACAGCGCCACCGCGCCGCTCGATCTCCCCACCGGCGTGCGCCAGTGGTCGCTGCGCCTGCGCAAACCGGATCGCACTTCCACCGACCACGAGTCGCCATGAGGACCGCCATGACCTCCCGCCTTCTGCTCTGCCTCGCCTGCACTGCCCTGCTCGCCCTGCCCGCGAGCGCCGCGCCCGCCCCGGCCGCGACCACGCCGCTGCGCCGGTTCGCGCTGGTGATCGGCAGCAACAACGGCGGCACGGTGCGCGAGCAGCTGCGCTACGCCGGCCATGACGCGCAGACCATCGCCGAGGTGCTGCGGCAGCTCGGCGGCGTGAGCCAGGTCGACCTGTCGCTGCTCAGCGAGCCGAACCTGGCCGAGGTCGAGCGCGCGTTCGACACGCTGTCGGCGCGGGTCCGGTCCGAGCGCAAGCAAGGCCAGCGGGTCGAGCTGGTGGTCTATTACTCGGGGCACGCCGACGAGACCGGCATCCTGATCGGCCCGGCGCACTATGCGTACGAACGGCTGCGCCAGCGGATCCGCGAGGTCCCCGCCGACGTCCACATCGCGATCGTCGACAGCTGCGCTTCGGGCAGCTTCACCCGGATCAAGGGCGGCGCGCGGATGCCGCCGTTCCTCAATGACAGCTCGAACCAGGTCTCGGGCTTCGCGTTCCTGTCGTCGAGCTCGGCCGACGAGGACGCGCAGGAATCCGACCGGATCGGCGCGTCGTTCTTCACCTACTTCTTCGTCGCGGGGCTGCGCGGCGCCGCGGACCGCAACCATGACGGCAGGATCACGCTGACCGAGGCCTACCAGTTCGCGTACGAGCAGACGCTGGGCCGGACCCAGAACACGGCGCACGGCCCGCAGCACCCGGCGTACGACATGCACCTGTCGGGCACGGGCGACGTGGTGATCACCGACCTGCGCAGCACCGAGTCGGCGCTGGTCCTGCCCGCCGCGCTACGCGGCCGGGTGACGGTGGTCGACCGATCCGGCCGGGTCGCGGTCGAGCTCACCAAGGACGCGGGCGAGCCGCTCAGCCTCGCGCTGCCGAACCAGACCTACTCGGTGCACGTCGACAACGACAACGGCGAGTTCGTCGCGACGGTCACGCTCGATCGCCCCGGCGAGATCGCGTTCGAGCAGGGCGCGCTGCAGCGCGTGCGGCCCGAGGACACGGTGGCGCGCGGCATCTCCCGCCGCCACGCACGCAAGCACCGCTCCGACGACGATGGTAAGTCGTGGTACCGCAATGTCGGGGCCAGCTTCGGCGGCGGCCTCCGGGTCGAGCGCCCCGAGACGCCGATGAACTTCGACGCGCTGGTCACGCTGGGCGGCACGTCGCGCGAGGTCCACGGCAGCCCGGTGATCGGCGTGGCCGAGACCGGCGACCTGGCGATCGGCGCGACGCTCGGCGACAAGATCGGCTTCGCCTATGACCTCAGCCTGGGCTTTGGCCCGGGCGTGTTCCTGGGCGACAACCTCCAGGTCGGCGCCACGATCGGCTTCGGGTTCAGCGGGATCACGGGCGACGTGCTGAACTTCGCGTGGAAGGTCCCGACCGAGGGCTTCGTGATCCTCGAGCTGTCGCGCGAGATCCGGCCGATGGCGTACTTCCGGCAGAGCTACCTGTTCGGCCCCGAGTCGCGCAAGCACGGCTCCAAGCTCGCGAAGTGGGGCGACGAGGCCGAGGCCGGCGCCGGCCTCAAGTTCAGCGGCAAGCTCGACGGCTTCGTCTACGGCAGCCTGCGCGAGATGGCGGGCGTGCGCTACTGGGGCGTCGGCATCGGCGCGGTGCTGTAGGCACGGCGCGCCCGGCTATCGCCGGCGGCGGAGCACGAGCACGGTGACGAGGACGAGGATGCCGAGCAGCGCGCCGAGGCCGACGCCCTGGAGCTTCTTGATCGGCGGAGTGGCGGGCTTGCCGCCGCTCGGGCGGGGCCGGGCGGCCTTCTTGACGCCGATCTCGGGGACGTCACGGGTGACCACGCTGGCGAGCGCGAGCTTGCCGCGCGGCGCGAACGCGAGCTGGTGCGCGGCGACCGTGGGCTCGAAGATGCCGTTGGGCGGCAGCCCCCAGACGCCGCGCTTGGGATGGGCGCAGCGGATGAGGCCGGTGAACGGGTGGCGGATGGCGTAGCGAGCCTGGAAGAAGTTCTGGGGCGACGGCGCAGCGCCGGCCTCGAGACCGGCCTGGGTCCACTGCTCGCGGCCGCCGGCGACGGGCGCGGCCTCGCGGAACCGCAGGTCGTCGGTCATGTCGCCGGGGCCGTAGCGCGCGTGCAGCCGGGTCAGGACGAACGAGCCCTGCGCGATCGGCCCGCCGACGATCTCGCCGCCGAGGACATTCAGATCCGGATCGGAGACGTCGGCGTCGGTGCACGGGTCGCAGTGGTAGTTGGGGACGGCGGTCCACGCGTACTCGGTGATGACGGCGCGGGGGTTGGCCTCGATCGTCTTGTCGAGCAGCGCGGCGTAGAACTCGGCGAACCGGGTCTTGACCTCGGGCTGGACGTCGAGGTTGGTCGGGATGAACGCGTTCTTGTAGTTGGCGACCTCGTAGCGCTTGTCGGCGGAGATGATGTTGACGATCAGGTCCTGCGTGCCGGACGAGTTGGCCATGCCGAGCCGGATCGGCAGCGTGAACTCGTCGGTGTCGTAGTGGAACCGAAGCGGCGACAGGGCGGCGTGGCCGCCCTGCATCGCGACCTTCTTCGGGTCGACCTTGGCGACGAAGAACTTCGAGCCGCTCTCGACGTAGGGCCGCAACAGCGGCGCGGCGCCGGGCGGGATCTTGTAGTGATTCTGGCGCAGCCAGGTCTCGAGGCCGGCGGAGTCGGTCGCCGACAGGATCAAGATCTTGTACTCGCCGACCTCGAACTTGGCCTCGATCCGCACCGACGATGTCTCCCCGATCGGCGCGGGGCTCTGCATCACCCTGCGCTCGATCATGGTCCCGGTGATCCGGATCGCGTCAGCCGGCTCGACGAACGGGCACGGGTCCTGCTCCCAGTACTCGACGAGCCGCGGCGAGCCGAGCGCGTCGGTGTGGTCGAACACGGTCTTCTCGAGGGTCTTGACGTCGGCCTCGTGGAGCACGACCGGCACGGGGACGACCATCGCGAAGTCCTCGAGCGGGCCCTTGTAGTCGTTCTGCATCGCCAGCACGGTCCGCGTGCCCTGGCGCATCAGCACGACATTGGTGGCGTCATTGAACATCTTCTCGCCCGAGCCGCTGACGTAGAACCCGCAGAATGCGCGGGCGGTACCGGGCTGCGCCGCGATCGCCAGTGCCGCGCCGGCCATGATCGTCATCCCTCGGTGTGTCATGAGACCTCGCTAGCTTTCTGGTTGGCGACCAACACTGCCGATCGAGTTCTAGACCAGTTGCCTCCCGCGCCGCGGCGACAATCGATGGCAGGGTGACAGCCGACCTCCTCGCTGCGACCCCGTGTGCAGGTGAGGTGATGTCGTCGCCGGAGTCGCGCGCGTCGGTGAGCTGACGGAGACCCGCGTGGGATCCGTCAGTCTGGTGGACGTCTGACGGCGTGGCCGCGGCCAACCCGGTGCGATCGCGTCGAGCCGAGCCTGGCGCGAGACGTGGATGGCGCGGCGGTGATGAGAGCCGCCGTCGTGATCGCATCGACTGTCCTGGCCCTGGCCGGTACCGCGGCCGCGCAACCGGCGGTCTCGCCGCCGGGCCTGACACCAACATTGCCGGCAGCACCGCAAGATGACGAGGTCAGCGAGAGTACGGCGCTGATGATCGCAGTCGGCGGCACGGTGGCATCTTATGGAATGTTCGTGCTGGCCGCGAATGTGGATGATCACACGGCGAGGCGGACGCTGATCGCGATCGGCGCGGGCGGCGTCCTGATCGCGCCGAGCGCGGGGCGCTGGTACGCGGGCTCGGCCGGGTGGCGCGGGTTGGGGCTGCGGCTGGGCGGCGCCGCGACGGTGGTGCTGGCCGCGGTGGTGGCGCTCTCGGAGTGCGGGCTGTTCAGCTCGGACCGCTGCGAGCCGTCCGGCGGCGTGGTGCTGGGCATCGCCGGGGCCGGGCTCTGGGTGGGTGGCACGATCGACGACATCGTGATGGCGCCCCGCGACGCGCGCCGGCACAACGAGCGCCTGCGGCAGGTGACGCTGGTGCCGCTGGTGCGGCCGGGCGATCGCGGCCTGGGGCTCGCGGTCGCAGCGCGGTTCTAGCCCGAGGCGGCAAGGCCGCGCAGCTCCCATGGTTTCAGCCGGCTGTGATTTTGCCGGGGGTTATCGCGAATCATGAGGGCGAGCGATGGACACCACGGAGTTCACGGCCCTGATCCGGCGGCATGCGGCGCTGATCCACAAGATCGCGTACGCGTACTGCCGGCACGCGACGGACCGCGAGGACCTGGTGCAGGAGATCGCGGTGCAGCTGTGGCGGTCGCGCGAGCGCTACGACGAGCGCTACCGCCACACGACGTGGATCTACCGGATCGCGCTGAACGTGGCGATCTCGTTCTATCGCCGCGAGCGGCGGCACCACGACGGCCGGTCGGCGATCGACGACCACGACCAGTTGATCGCGGTCGAGCGAGTCGAGCCGGGCGAGGACGTCCGGCTGCTGCTGCGCTGCATCGACGAACTGGGGCCGCTGGACCGGGCGCTGGTGCTGCTCTACCTCGAGGGCAACGACCACGCGGCGATCGCGGAGGTGCTGGGCATCTCGATATCGAACGTCGGGACGAAGATCGGACGACTCAAAGGCAAGCTGCGCGCCGCGTTCGAGGACCTGGCGCGCGCACCTCACGAAAGGGACAGACATGGAGCTCGATGACATGAAGCAGGTGTGGGCGGCGCACAGCGCGTCGCTGGAGCGCAACCTGGTGATCAGCGAACGGCTGCTGCGCGAGACGATGCTGCGCAAGGCGCGGTTCGCGCTGGCGCCGTACCTGGTGTGGCGGGCGCTCGAGGTCGCGCTGGGCGTGGCGGCGATGACGGTGGTGATGCGGGTGCTGGTCGCGCACCTGGACGAGCCGCGCTACCTGGTGGCGGTGGGCGCGCTGGCGATCTTCACCGCCGGGATCACGGCGCTGTGCGCCCGTCTGCTGGTCGGCACCCTGACGCTCGACCACGGCGGTGCGGTCACGGCGATCCAGCGCGACGTGGAGCGCCTGCGGCGGGTCGAGTACCACGCGACCAAGTGGGCGGTGCTCGGCGGCGTGCTGGTGTGGCTGCCGGCGGCGCTGGTGCTGCTCGAGGCGCTCGGCGGCGAGCCTCTGCTGGCCCGCGTCGATCTCGCGTGGCTGATCGGGAACCTGGCGTTCGGCGCGGCGGTGATCGCGGTGGGCCAGCTGTGGTCGCGGCGCAACGTCGAGCGACCGGGGCTGGGGCCGCGCGCGCAGCGGATCGTCGATGCGGTCTCGGGCCGCGCGCTGCGATCGGTCGCGGCGCACCTCGCCGAGCTCGCGCGGTTTCAGCGCGACGAACCGCCGCTGTGACCGGCGGCCACTATCGCACGGGGAGCGGGGATCAATCGACCCGTAGTAGAATCTGGCGATGCACGGTGGAACCACGGCTGCGATAACCGCGGCCCTCATGACAGCGGCGTGCAGTACGGTCAAAGTGCCCGCCGATACGACGTCTGCATCAGCCGGCGCGCGTGCCGCCGCTCGCATCCTCATCGAGGAAGCGCTCACGGCCAAGGGCGGCAAGGCGAGGCTGATGGGTCTCAAGTCGCTCAGACTGATCGCTGTCGGGACGACCACGATCGAGGGCAAGAGCCTGCGGTGCGAAGTAGCGCGCATGTTCGTGTTTCCCGATAAGATGCGGATCGACGCCACGATCACGCGGCCAGGTGCGCCGGCCGTCGTCGTGTCGGTTGGGATGTCCGGCGAGATCGGCTGGCAGCGTACACCGGATCTAAAAGCCAACGACGACGTCTCGGTGGACGTCACGGGAGGCACCCTGCAGACGCTCAGGTTCGAGCGCTGGCGAGATCCGGAGCTGATCCTGCTCAGGGCGCTGGATCCCGCCGCGGCGGTCGTCCTGGTGCCCGATGACACGGTCGCCGGCGGCGACCTGTATTCGGTCGTGAGGCTCCGGTCGCCGTTCGGCGCGGTGGATGTTTTTTTGTATATCAACAAGAAGACCAAGCTATTGGCCCGGATGATCTACAGCGACGGTAGCAATACCGAGAGCGATGACTTCGACGACTATCGAGACGTTGCTGGGTTGCAGTTCGCGTACAAGCGCACGAGCAAGAGTGGTGGTCGATCGACCGCACTCGAGCTCAAGACCGTGGAGGTCGACCCCGAAATCGATATGACGCTGTTCGACAAGCCCGCGACGAAGGTGAGCATCGATTGGTCGCGACCGCTACAACGCAGATGACAGCGCAACCGCACTCATGATCACCAGCTGCTGTGCGCGAGTAGCGCGTCACGCGCATCCAGCGAGCTGGGGGGCCTCGGGCCCCTCGGGCATCGTGGTGACTGGCCCAGGGTCCTCGAGCTCGCCGGCCGCTGCCCCAGGTGGCGAGGTCACCGGCTGCCAGCGGGCTGAGCGGCCTCAGTTGAGTGGCGCGGGCAGCTTGACCAGGATGAGCTCGTTGTCGGCCGGGGTGTGGACGCCGACGTGGCGGCCGGTGTCGAACGGGTAGTTGTTGTCGTTGGCGACCGCGAGGATGTCGGGTGCGACGACCAGCACGCTCTCGATGGTCTGGAACGGGAACGCGAACCGCGCGCCGAGGCCGACGTCGCCGGGCAGGCCGGTGCCGGCGGAGATCCCGGCCGGATCGGGGATGTTGTTGAGGTCGAGGATCTCCTGCTTGAGGACGGGGCCGCCGGCCGCCGGCATGACGATCCGGAAGATCCGCTTGAAGCCGTTGAGGTCGCCCTGGGTGCCGTCGCGCTCGATCACGACGCCCTGGAGCGGCGCGAACTGGACGAACTCGCCGATCGAGGCCCCGCGCGGCTCGTACGCATAGGTCCAGTGCCGGCTGGTGTACGCCTGGGTGACGAGGTCGAACTCGAAGATCAGGATCTGGTTGCCGGTGCCGTCGAGCGGCCGCTCGAGCATGGGGTAGAGCTTGGTGCCGTCGGGCGACAGCGCCATGCCCTCGAAGCCGCCGCTGCGCGCGGCGCGCGCCGCGAAGTCGAGGACGGTGCGCCGGTAGGGCCAGAACATGCCGGCCATCCACGGCGTGTTGTTGTGGTTGAACAGGTCCTCGGTGACCGGCCCCTTGATGTCGAGCGGCTGGAAGTTGGTGCTGTCGTCGCAGAACGTCCGGCCGCCGGCGTCCTTGCCGGTCGGGCAGGTCGAGAAGTCGCCGAACAGATAGACGGTGCGGATCTGCGGGTAGCGCTCCTGGACGTCGAGCAGGGTGCGGAAGTCGAAGCTCTGGATGTCGGCGCGGTCGGCGAGGCCGCGGGCGAGGATCCGGTTGGCCATCGCGGTGACGAACTCGCCCGGGGTCCTGGTCGTGTCGGGCTCGCGCGGGTCGGTCTTGGTCTCGATGTTGAAGCGGACGCGGGCGGCGTTGCGCCAGCGCAGATCGGCGCGCGGGTCGGTCGAGCCGGCGCCGCTGCGGTAGTAGTCGACGTAGAAGTCGACGAACGCGAACACGTCGTCGAGGCTGGCCATGGTGTAGATGTCGCCGGCGCCGCGGCCGCGCTGTGCCCAGTAGGCCACCGACACCGGGGACAGCGCCGGATCGTTGGTCTGCACGGCGGGGTCGCGGATGATGCCGTCGTTGAGGATCGGGTTGGTCGGATCCTGGATGCTGGCCAGCGTCGCGTCCCGGATGTGGACGGGGAGCGCGCCGCCGAGCTTGCGCCGCGACTTCTTCGGCTCGCCGGGCAGCGCGCCCTGGAAGTCGCGGTCGTGGTACATGACCGGCACGTCGTCGGCGGTGAGGCCGCAGTCCATCTCGAGGGTGGTGACCAGGCTGTCGAGGCCGACCTCGTACGCCGGGATGGTGTTCTCGGGCCGCAGATCGCGGCCGCCGCGGTGGGCCTGGGCGTCGAACTTCGCCGGATCGATCAGGCCGTCGGCGGTCAGCAGATCGCCCGGGATGCCGTCGCCGTTGACGTCGAAGTTCGCGACGGTCTGGTACAGCAGATCGGGGCGATCGGAGATCATGCCGTCGACGCCGAGCTGGAGCAGCTCGACCATGCGCGGCGCGTCGTCGACGGTCCAGGTCACGACCTTGTAGCCGGCGGCCTGGATGCTCGGGAAGTCGCCGGGGCTGCGGGTGAGCCGCACGATCTCGTCGTTGGCGGCGCGCAGCCCGGTGTCGCCGACCACGCCGGGGGTGTTGGGCCGGTCGAGGTTGTCGCGCTGGGTGTTGAACCCGCGGTTGCCGTGCAGGTCGTTGTCGATGATGTGGACGTGCCACGGCGAGAACACCGGCGTCTTCTTGCCGCCGTTCGCGCGGGCGTGGGCGGTCGCCGCGTTCATGATCCGCACCGCGCTGGCCTCCTCGAGGAACGGGTTCTGCGGCGAGCGGACCTCCTGGCCGGCGCGATCAGGGTCGGGCAGCGGGAACGGGGTGTGGATCAGCCGGCCGGTCTGATCGAAGTGCAGGACGAACGGGCCGAACTCGTCGCCGATCCACAGCGTGCCGTCGGGTGCGACCCGCAGCGACTCGATGTCGAAGTCGGCGCCGGTCAGCACGCGGTCGGAGGTGAACTCGTTGACGATGGTGAACTTGATCAGGTGCGCCGGATCGTGGAGCTCGAGGAAGCTCTCGACCTCGATGTCGCCGGCGCCGCCGGCGGCGGTCTTGAAGTTGGGGCGCAGCCGGTAGATCCGGAGGCGGAAGTCGGCGGAGTTGTCGAGCGTGCCGTAGCCGTTGTCGGCCATCGCCAGGAACGTGCCGTCGTGGGCGTCGACCAGCGACGAGATGCCCTGGACCGGCTGGGCGGGGAACACGCCGCCGACCAGGCCGCCGGAGATCAGCGCGCCGGACACCGGGCCGCCGGCGAACGTGGCCGCGGGCAGGACGGCGCGGGCGAGCAGGCCGGGCGGATCGCCCCCGGCGGTGCCGATCGAGCCGACGGGCCCGGTGTCGGCCAGATCACCGGCGCAGGCCGCGAGCGGCGCGGCGCTCAGCAGGAACAGAAGCGAGCGGAAGGTCGTCATCGATCACCTCGAGAAATGGGTGACCGAGAGTTAGAGCGGGGCGGTGGCGGACGCGCAGCACCCCCGCAACGACTCGGCGAACGCTTGGCTGCACGGGATCGGTGGCCGAGGCGATCCGCCGCGGCGCTGTGCTAGCGTCGAGGGTGATGCGCGCCGTAGTCACAGTCACTTGCCTCCTGATCGAGTCGCTGGCCCATGGCGCTCCGGCGTCCCGGCAGGCGTTCACGCTCTACAAGTTCCAGAACCGGATCGGGACCGAGGTCTCGATCGACGACGGCCGCGAGGTCCGGACGGTGTTCACGTTCACCGATCGGACCGCGCCGGTGCCGCTGGCCAGCGTGCTGGAGCGCAGCAAGGACGGCACGCCGGTCCGGTTCCAGCTGTGGGGCAACACGTCGCGGCTGTTCAACGCCGACGATCTCGTGGTGGTCGCGGGCGGCAAGATCGCGATCACCCAGCGCGGTCAGACCCGCAGCGTCACCGCGCCGGCCCAGTTCTTCGTCGGCTCGTCGTACGCGCCGGTGACCCTGACCCAGGAGCTGTTGCGCTACTGGGCGTCGCACGGCAAGCCGGCGAGCCTGCCGGTGTATCCGATCGGCACGGTCACGATCGAGCGCCGCGGCGAGGACACGGTGGTCGACCGCGACCAGAAGTCGCGCACGCTCGAGCGGTTCGCGATCGGCGGGCTGGGCTGGGGCAAGGAGATCGTCTGGCTCGACGAGAAGCACGAGCTCGCCGCGCTCAAGGGCGTCGACACCGAGTTCGATCACTTCGAGGCCACGGGCCGCGGCTTCGACGAGGCGCTGGCGGTGTTCGTGGCCCGCGCCGCCGAGGATGGCCTGGAGGGGCTGGGCGAGATCGCGCGCACCCTGCAGGTCGACAGCGGCGACGGCGTGGTGGCCTATGTCAACGCGCGGCTGGTCGACGGGACCGGCGCGCCGGCGGTGGCCGATGCCGTGGTGGTGGTCGCCGGCGGCAAGATCGTCGCCGCGGGGCCGCGCGCCAAGGTCTCCGTGCCGGCCGGGGCTCGCACGGTCGACGCGGCAGGCAACACGCTGGTGCCGGGGCTGTGGGACATGCACGCGCACTTCGAGCAGGTCGAGTGGGGGCCGGTCTACCTGGCCGCGGGCGTGACCACGGTGCGCGACTGCGGCAACGAGCTCGACTTCATACGCGCGGTGCGCGACACGATCGACGCCGGCAAGGGCATCGGCCCGCGGCTGCTCCTGGCCTGCATCGTCGACGGCGAGGGCCCGGGGTCGCTCGGCACCGATCGGCTGCGCAGGGCCGACGACATCCCGGCGCTGATCAAGAAGTTCAAGGCAGCGGGCTGCGCCCAGGTCAAGATCTACTCGAGCCTCGATCCGCGGCTGATCCGTCCGCTGGCCGCCGCCGCGCACGCCGCCGGGATGACGGTCACCGGCCACGTGCCGACCGGCATCGGCGCGGTCAAGGCGGTCGAGGCCGGGCTCGATCAGATCAACCACAGCCAGTTCGTGCTCCAGGCGTTCGCCGCGGGCGACCTGCCGCCGACCGAGCGCGGGTCCAGGCTCGATCGAGCGATCGACGCGTTCGATCCGTCAACGCCGGCGGCGCGCAAGCTCGCGGGCTGGTTCGCGGCCCACCACACGGTGCTCGATCCGACGATGGCGCTGCGCGAGCTCGCCCTGCCGCGCAGCGAGCTGGCCAAGGTCGAGCCCGGGCTGGCCACGCTGCCGGGACCGCTCGCCGCCGCGTTCGCCGACTCGGGGCCCAGCCCCGACGACGACCGCCGCCGGCGCACGCTCGACAAGTCACTCGCGCTGCTCGGCGTGCTGCACAAGGCGGGCGTGACCATCGTCGCGGGCACCGATCAGGCGGTGCCGGGCCACAGCCTGCACCGCGAGCTCGAGCTCTACGTCGAGGCCGGGTTCACCCCGCTCGAGGCGATCCAGGCCGCGACGCTGGTCCCGGCGCGGGTGATGAAGCTGGACAAGGAGCTCGGCACCGTCGAGGCCGGCAAGCGCGCCGACTTCCTCTTGATCGACGGCGATCCGCTCGCCGACATCAAGGCGCTGCGCCGGGTCCGCGTCGTGGTGACCGGCGGCAAGGCCTACGATCCGGCGAAGCTGTGGCGCAGTGTGGGCTTCACGCCCTGAGCGCGAGCTACCCGCGCGCTACCTCCAGGCGAACTCCGGCCGGCCGAGCCGAAGTTCATCGGAGGGCTATTGTCCAAGCTTCGTTTCCTCTCGCTGATCCTGATCGCTGCCTGCGGCAGCCTCGAACCCGTGACGTCGATCGACGACGTACCGCTCGCGTCGCGCGCCAAGGCGCCCGAGGCGCTGTGGCGTGCGCTGGTGGCGCAGGAGCCGCGGTCGTTCATCGTCGCCCTGTCGCCCACGGTCACCGACAAGGCGACGTGGCGGGCCCACAAGGCCGAGCTGCTGTCGGCTGCGCCGATCACCGAGACCGCGATCGATCGCGACTGGGATGAGCTGCCGCTCGTCCAGGTCCGTGCGGCCACGATCGACGCGGCGCTCGCCGTGATCGATCGCGACGAGGCCGCCGCAGTCTACGAGATCGAGCAGTACGCGGTCAGCGACGCCGAGAGCTTCCCGCTGATCGGCCAGCCCGCGGCGGTCGCGGCCGGCAAGACCGGCGCGGGTACCGCGGTGGCGGTGCTCGACACCGGCGTGGACTACACCCGCACGGACTTCGGCTCGTGCACCGCGCCCGGCGTGCCGTCGACCTGCAAGGTCGCCTACGCCGCGGACTTCGCGCCGAACGACAACGCGCGCGACGAGAACGGTCACGGCACCAACGTCGCGGGCATCGTCGCCGGCGTCGCGCCGGGGACCAAGGTGCTCGCGCTCGACGTGTTCAACGGCGGCGGCGCGTCGAGCACCGACATCATCACCGCGATCAACTGGGCGGTCGCGAACCGGCTCCAGTACCACATCGCCGCGCTCAACCTGAGCCTGGGCGGCGGCTCGTCGACCGCGCCGTGCACCGGCGATGCGATCGGCGTCGCGCTCGGCGCGGCGCGCACCGCGGGGATCGCGCCGGTGGTCGCCTCGGGCAACAACGGGTTCTCGAATGCGATCTCGGCGCCGGGCTGCGCGCCCGCGGCGATCTCGGTCGGCGCGGTCTACGACGCGAACCTGGGCGGCATCGGCTACAGCAGCTGCAGCGATCCGACGACCGCGGCCGACAAGATCGCGTGCTTCTCCAACTCGGCGAGCTTTCTGACCGTGCTCGCGCCGGGCGCGCTGATCACCGCCGCGGGCTACACGATGGCCGGGACCTCGCAGGCGACGCCGCACGTCGCCGGCGCGATGGCCACCCTGCGCGCGGCGTTTCCGGCGGACACCGTCGAGCAGCTGGTCGCGCGGCTGACCACCACCGGCAAGCGGATCACCGACCCGCGCAACGCCGTGACCAAGCCGCGCATCGACCTGGCCGCCGCGCTCGGCGCGGTATCGTCGGACGTCGCGCCGCCGACCGGCCGCGTGGTGATCAACGGCGGCGCCGCCGCGGCCCGGACCGCGGGAGTCACGCTCGCGATCACCGGCAGCGACCCGAGCGGCGTCACCCAGATGTGCGTGTCGAACACGACGGCGTGCACCGAGTTCACCGCGTTCGCCGCGACCCGGACATGGACGCTCGCCGCCGGCGACGGCCGAAAGACGGTCACCGTGTTCCTGCGCGACGGGGCCGGCAACACGACCACCGCGGCGACCAGCCCGAGCGCGTCGATCACGCTCGACGCCACGCCGCCGGGCAACGGCGCGCTGACCGCGACGCCGGGCAACGCGCAGATCGCGCTGCGCTGGACCGGCTTCTCCGACGCCGGCACCGGCGTCGCGTCGTACCTCGTGGTCGGAGCGCGCGGCGCGGTCGCGCCGGCGAGTTGCACCGGCACCGCGCTCTACGCCGGCACCGCGGCATCGGCGACGGTCACCGGGCTCGCCAACGGCGAGACCTACAGCTACCGGGTGTGCGCGGTGGACGGCGCGGGCAACCTGTCGACCGGCGCCACGGCCTCGGCCGCGCCGCGCCCCGAGGCCAACCCGCCCACCGGCACGATCCGGATCAACGGCGGCGCGGCGTTCACCCGCACGCTCGGCGTCACGCTGGCGCTGGCCGCGACCGACGACACCCGGGTGGCCCAGATGTGCATCGCCGACGGGACCACCTGCATCAGCTTCGTCGCGTACGCGGCGACCGCGAGCTTCGCGTTCACCGCTGGCGACGGCCCCCGCACGCTGCGGGTGTGGTACCGCGATCCGTGGGGCAACACCTCGGCGCCGGTCGCCGCGACGATCGGGGTCGACACCACGGCGCCGATCGGCGGCGCGCTATCGGCGACCGCCGCGGCGGCCCGGATCACCCTCGGCTGGACCCCGGCGGCCGACCCCGGCTCCGGCGTGGCGGGCTACAAGCTCGTCGGCGCCCGTGGCACCGCCCTGCCCGCCGCCGCGTGCACCACCGGTACCGCGCTCTACACCGGCAGCGCGACCTCGTTCGCCCACGCGGTCGAGGCCCGCACGACGTGGAGCTACCGGCTATGCGCGCTCGACACCGCCGGCAACGTCTCGGCCGGTACGACGAAGACGGCGACCGCGCTGTGAACTCTTCCGCCGGCACCTGCTCGCCAAGCCGCTCGCGCTCCTCGGCGTGCTGCACAAGCCGGGCGTGACCATCAACGCTGCCGCGCAGTGTGCTGGCTGTCGCGGCCGTCGGTGTGGCGCCGAGGAGAACGCGTACACGCTCGGCGCGCCGCGCGTTGGCGTTTCGCGATCGCACCCCGACGCAGCCTCGACGGTGGATTCCGGATCGACATCGGGATCTGATCGAATGGCAGCTGTCTTGCCCGCTTCGGCGCGCGCGACCTCGATGTCGAGCTGGACCTCGCCGGCGACTTCGGCCCGGCCGGCGCGGTGGTCACCAGCTCGCCGGCGATCACGGCGGCGGCGGTGGCGGCGGCCGATGGGCCTGCGGTAGGGTGGGCCATGATCCGGTGGCTCTCGGTCGTGGTCTTGGTCGCGTGCTCCTCGCAGCAACCTCCGGTGGTCAGCGCGCAGAGCACGCCACTCGAGAAGACACTCGAGCGCGCGCAGGCGTTCGAGCGCGGGGTGAACGGTCCGCGCGAGTACCGCGAAGCGGCGCGGCTCTACGAGCAGGCGTGCGACGGCGGCAAGGGCGACATCGCCGCCTGTCATCGCTGGATCGACGCGGCGCTCCACACGCGCGGCGCCGACGCCAAGCTCGGCTCGAGCTCGATGTCCATCATCGTGAAGGCGCTGTGCGAGCGCCGCGACTCGCTCGGCTGCGTCCTCGGCGGGCTCAGCGGTGACGAGGCCAGCAAGGAAGCGTTCCGCAAGCTGCCGGATCCCGAACAGGACTGCGGCCCCGGCAACGCCGCCGCATGCGAGACGGCACTGGCGATCCAGTTCCCCAATTTCCAGGGCAGCACGGGCGCCGCGGCGCGCCAGGACGACCTCGAGGACCGCGCCTGCCGCGCCGGCGTGCTCGCCGGCTGCCTCGGGCTGATCGAAGCGGTCCGTAGCTGCACGTACGTGCCAGGCGCGTCGCGCTGCGTCGACAAGCTGCTCCGCGAGTGGAAGAAGTACGAGTCCGAAGACCACCTGCACGCGCTCGCCGAGGCGACCACCGCCTGCGATCGCGGCGACGCCAAGGCCTGCGACATTCTGCCCGGCCGCCGGATCGACGCCCGCGTGCTGTGCGACGCGCACGACTGGGGTGCCTGCGGGGAGCTCGGCTGCCTCGGCGACACCGCCATGACCAAGCTCGCCGAGAGCCACGGCGCGTGGGTCAACTGCCAAGCGATCCAGAATCGCGCGAACGCAGCCTCGCGGCCCGAGCCGCCGCCGCGCCCGGGCCTGCCCGCCGACCCCTCGCTGCCCGCGTTCACACCGTCGAGCCGCCCGCTGTTCGATACGCTCGCGTTCTGGCGTCACGCGACCGAGCCCGAGGAGTCCAGCTGGCCGGAATTCGATATCCACAACCTCGGCACGCGAGAGATCATCGTGCTGCAAACCACGGCGTACGCCTACGACAAGACCGGCGCGCTGGTCGCCAAGACCGAGGAGCGTCGCATCGATGTGCTCGCGCTCGAGCCGGGCAAGAGCTTCACCAACAGCTACTACGGCGCGCGGGTCCTCCCCGCCGAGGCGGTGGCATTCTCGATCTGCTACGACGCCATCGGCTTCGCGCCGCTCGTGTTCTGGCAAGACGCGATCCCCTGTCGGGCGACGCCGGCGATGACTGCGACGGTGCCGAGGGCGATCGACGGCGCGGGCTCGAGCGTCCAGCGCTGGTTTCACGCCGCCGCCGCGCAGGCATTCACCGGCCTGCGCCTGCACTACGGCTTCGTGACCACGTTCGGTAGCGCTGCTCTCAGCTCGAGCCAGATGGGGCTGGCAGAGCTGGCAGCCGGTAGCGTCGCGTTCGCCGGGACCGAGACTGCGCCGGCCCCCGACGCCGTCGGCATTCCGATCCTCGTCGGCTCGCTCGCCGTGCTCTACAACCTGTCCGGCGTCGACAAGTTACAGCTCTCGCCGGCGACGCTCGCCCGGATCTACCAGCACGACATCACGACCTGGAACGACCGCGCGATCGCCGCCGACAACCCGGGCGTCAAGCTCCCCGCGCGGCCGATCGTCGCGTACCACGACGCGCACGACAGCGACGAGACCCAGCAGCTCGCCAGCTACCTCGAGCGCGCGGCGCGCGGCGTGTGGCGGCTCAAGAGCGGCGCCGCGCTGACCTGGCCCGCCGGCGCCAGGAGCGCGGTCGGCATCCTCAGCGAGGACGGCGCGATCAGCTACGCCAACTTCGCGGACCTCATCCACGAGCGAAGCATCGGCCTGCGGTACTCCGGCAAGGTCGCCCGCATCCGCAACCGCAGCGGCAAGTACGTGGAGCCGACCGCCGAGAGCACCGCCGCCGCCGCCCGCGAGCTGACGGGCAAGCTCGCCCCCGGCGCGCTCGACGCCCGCAATCCCGCGGCGTACCCGATCTCGTTCCCGAGCTGGATGGTCGTCGCGCGCCCGTCCGATCGCGGCTCCGGCGTCGCGCTCGCGACCTACCTCGCGTATCTGCTCGGCGACGGCCAGCGCCTGCTCCCCGCGCTCGGCCTCGCCCCGCTCCCGCCCGGCGTCGCCGCCGCCGCTCGCGCCCAGGCCGCACAGCTCGCACCCTGACGCGCTACGCGTCGGCCCAATTGTGCTGATCCCCCACGCGACAGCCATGGCCACCCACAAGCGAGAGCCCACCGTCATCCACCGCGACTAGCACTGGTGCGCGAGCGTGCGTACAGCCGATAAGTCTTCACAGCCGCCATTCGATCAGACCAGATCCACCACGTCGATCCGGAATCGACGTCCAGGCTGCGTCAGGGTGCGATCGTGGGATGCCAACGCGAGGCCGCCGTGGGCGACCGCGAGCGGATGGGGTCGGCGGCAGCGACCGTGTCTAGGATTGGCCGGGCGTTGTCCGCACATACCTCGCGCCGTCCGCGCAGGACGGGTGGTTGTTCGGCGGGCGCTGTCCCCGACTCCCATCCGCGCAGCAGCCCACGGCGCGCCGAGCGTGTACGCGTTCTCCTGCGCGCTACGCACGGCGCACCGAGCGAGCTAGTTGCTGACCGGGATGCTGCGGAGGCGCAGTCGCCCGTTGAGATGCCCGCCGGCATCGCCGAACACATCGAGCGTGAACGGCACGGTCTCGAACAGGAACTGGTCGCTGACGAAGCCGTCGCCATCGAGCGGCAGCGGGAACACCAGGGTGTGCGGCCCGAACTTCAAGACCGAGAACGGGGCGACCTGGCCGTCGAGCTCGCCCGAGATCTCCTGGCTGCCGTCGGGCCTGGCGATCAGGTGCCAGACCAGGACCGCGCCGTTCATCGTCGGTGCCAGGGTCGCCAGCGCGCCGAACGGATCGTTGAAGTACTCGCTGGCCGAGGTGTCGGACACGAAGACCCGGTCCTTGCTGCCGTCGGCCAGGACGTCGTTGTCGAGCGCGAGCAGCTGGTAGTAGGTGGCGAAGTCGATCTGCTGGTTGTGGGGATAGACCGCGAACGCGTCGGTACCCTG
>Ga0307515_10002589_pt1 | contig 39030 bp, 41 predicted proteins | sample 17_EM_MG_FD_194513 | JGI IMG/M metagenome (GOLD analysis project Ga0307515, IMG submission 194513) | Populus trichocarpa ectomycorrhiza microbial communities from riparian zone in the Pacific Northwest, United States - 17_EM | ecosystem: Host-associated > Plants > Roots > Unclassified | place... | reverse complement strand
GAGTCGCGGAAATTAGATAAGCAAATGTATTACCACAAAAGGAAATACGTTTGCTGACAAATCTACGACTTTTACCCCCCTCCTCCCCCTATAGTCTCGCAAGCTCGACTAATAAATTAGATTTACCAGGCTGTGCAGCCAGGTCGATGAGATTGTACGACAACTTTGAAGGACCGTATGAGGGGAGCGTGCGCGCAGACTGAACGAAGAAGCCGTCTCCGGAAATGGCCCGGAAATCACGGCATAAGTTGTGGAAATGAAATCGTAGGAGTGAATGCAGAAAACACTGCGCGTTGTCTCCGGCACTTGGTACAAGTACCACTAGCTCAAGAATCTGATGAGAACACCGGACTCAAGACCGGGGAAGATACCCGCCAGCGAGCCGTGAAGATACATCATTCCTGTGCTCCCGTCTCCACCGTCTGTCAATGTCAGTTAGAATGCCCTAAGTTGCAGGGAGTTGCAAGGAAGTAGCAGGCGTGAGGGTGTGTACATTGCCAACCAACTCGGCAATGCCCGACCGGTCGGCGTTGTTACGGGGTCTGGGTTGCTTTGGGATGCATTTCCATCGGGCAACAACAGTTCCGGCGAATGCCTGTAACTCATGAACCATGTGATGGGACAGCAACCGCCTTCTTGGTCTGGTGTCGCTCGTTCAGGGTTTACCCCATCCACAGGGAGGCGAGCAACCTCATGGAAATTGCGGCATTGCTGGACCGAACCATGGATCGTCAGACAGCCCACGAGATACGTGTTTGTGGAACAAATGTAACATGGGAGACAGAGAGATATAACACAAGATGCGGATCAATGACAAGCGGTGGAGCAACAAATCCGAAATGATGTGTGTGAGTGGAGGAGGTAGATAAAGGAGATGATATCCTCGCAACGGGGGGAAGGGGGGTGTGGGGACAGTAGTGATAATAAAGAGCTCAACAGGAGACGGGTGAGAGGGCAGAGTGTCAGTGACTTGCGGAAGGATACATTCGAAGAACTCGGGAAAAGTGTTGATGCCGTCATTCGGATTCGGTGACCCTGTCTGGGCACGGAGAGTCAATAAACACGACAAGCAGCGCAGTTTCAGCGGAGGCTCACCATCGTCATCCGATTGATCAAGGCCGGGGGCCACTGGATCGTCCATTTCCTTGTCGATCAACCGGAGGAGCTTCCTAGTGTACTCCGCATCATTCGTGGCCCCGAGCTAGTCTCGGCTCCATCCGGTTGATCACCACGATCACTTGCAGGATGGGGCTCTAAACCGGCGAAACCTGCAATCAGAACACCGATCGCACAGCGATCACAGGTGAGCCTCCAACCGGCGCGGGACTAGACTAGCCCCGAGCTCCTTGAACATATTGACAGTGGACAATGCCTCGGATCTCGCCTCTTCAAGCCTGTGCCGTCGATACCAAACAAGGGCCTGCAACTGCACTGCGCGAGCGAAAAGGTATGGGTTGTTGTCCGCGTGCGACCCGGCACGTTCAATGTGAGTGTGTGCATCGTTGAAGCTGCCTTCCCTGGAAAACAGCTCTACCAGGGAGAAGTGAATCCAGAATAGCTCCTTGTGCCAGTCGGAAGAGGATGCAATTCCGAGAGCGAGCTCAAAATGATGAATGGCTCTCTCCGTCTTGTCCTGGGAATGATATATATTGCCGAGAACTCGGTGACATCGACAGGCCTCAAATCGTTCGGTCGAGGGACAGCTTTGAAACAGGCGCTTTACATTCTGGACGGAAACCGTCATGTCGAATCGGTATCTCCCGCCAGAAATACTCGATTAGATCGTCGACCACCTACACGACCAACCGGAGACACTTAAGTAGTGTTGTCTCATCTCCAAATCATGGATTCCACGTTCACGAAAACACCTTTTCGCCAATATCGGCTTCCGCCCCAAGGCGTGGAAGAGAGCATTCCCCGATCTTTCCAGATCTCCGGCACACTATATCCACACTCTGGGGATCGATTCTCTCAAGTCCATCGCGGCGACGTAAGTGGAAGAGGGCGATTGGATTCCGATCTTTTCTCGTGTTTTGTGGTCAGGGTTGAACGGTGGCCACAACAAATCGGAAATCCATGTTCCCCCGTTCTATAGATTCTTATCCTCCCTCAAATCTCTTCGCGTGGTCACTTTGGCCACTCCAAACTTGCGGATTTTTAACCGCATCTGGTCCCTCCGCCTTCTCGAGAACCTGACCTCGATCGTTTACAATATATCAACCATTGAATGCACGTGGTGGCGCGAGGGAGACCTTCGGTGGATAGTGGCTTTGTTGGCGGGGTGTTCTGATACCCTTGAATGCATTGATATCGAGTGTCGCCTGGCTCGTACGTTCCCCCGACTTCTGCGTTGGGTTTAGTACCTGACTGGAGCTTCCGCTTGTACTAGAAATTACGTGGGTGGATTCAATCGACTTGTCTAAAGCAACAAAACTCAAGCAAGCGGTATTCCGGCCCAACAAACTACGCGTTATGTGGATCACCTGGCGCTCCAAATGATTACATTCAAACATAGAGATCTCCAGCGGATTTCAATTTACGTCCCCTTCTGCTCAACCTCCCCGTAGCCAAGAGACTGACAGGCAGTGGACGGACCTCGACCTCCTTCTCGTCCAACTCTGGGGGTCGCATGCGATTCGCACGAAGGTCATGTACAGCTCAGCGAGGGAGGGTGGGGGAATTATAAGGGGCCTGCTGCCGGAGATAACGAAAAGAGGGATAATCGAACTGGTCGATTGAATCTGTCGAATTGGTAGTCCACTTCGCGAGGAAACAACAGCAATCGTTATGTATTTTTAGCATTCATAGCTGTACATCTACTTTTCCAATTTGAGATCTACTCGTTTCCACAGGAAGGCGACGAAGAAGACGCTGAAAAAAGCGATTCCTACCGCCGTGGGCTTCTTGAGATGGGCTGAGAGGGGAGCCTTGTAGGCAATGTAGATGACGCCAGTGTGCTTGTCAGTAAGGTTCTTATACTTGAATACGACCGCAGGTCGGCCGGTGGTATCCAAGTACGTCGTGTGCGTGGAAGAGGAGAAACTTGATGGGTAGAATGGGGGGAAGACCTCGACATCACTGGCGAAGGTATGTCAATTCGGGGAACTATCCAAGGGGCTTTGAAACTCACGTGGAGGCCTCTGGAAGGATCACCCTAACCTCTGCATCCTCGATCACGGAGCCCCCAAAGAGGGTCATGACCGGCACGCTAACGATATACCTTCCCTTCTCGGCGTCCCACCCGGCGTAATCGTCCAGAGGAGAGTCCCAGCCAAGAGTGAACGAGTAGTTCCAACCTCCTAATAACGGGTACCGGGGACGGAGTTCCAAAATACTGCTGCTCCCAGGAAGACCGCCCTGAGACTGGGAAGGGGCTACTCGAAGGTGGGAAGTAGAGACGTTGCCAATGGTATCGTAGTAGTATGCCGAGTTGATGCCAGCGGGGAGTTGCAACGCGAACTCAGTAAGGACATGAGGGGCGGGCCTCCGTTGATATGCCTGTGCCTGGTGCTCGACACGAGAGAACTGTCCCTTGAGTCTACAATCCCAGTGACGCGTTCATCCAACCGAACTATTGCAGCACACCACAAACTCACTTTGGTCCAGCGTTATAAAGGTGAATCTCGTCTTGGATATTGAGGTTTGCCCCCCAGTGACTAATCTCCGCAGCGCGTCGCAAGGTCTTGATGGCCAACACAGGGAACCCAAATTCATAGTGAATCGAGACCTCCTGCTGGTTCTTCTCAACGAAAGCGGTATTCGAGGAAGGTGGGAGATCGTGGAACGGCCCGTAAGTGATAGTGCCTCCGGTATTACTCTTGGTCACAATACTACCCGTAGTGAAGGCGACTTCTTTGGGTTCTGTGTAGCTGAGGATCGGGAATCCAACAGTCCTAGATATCGGAAAACCCTTAGCAACGATGCGAGTACGAGAGAGATCTCTGACGTACTTGAATTTTGTCCGCTGGGAAAGCGTCTTGTATGGGCTCAGGACGAACAAGTCCGCGTCATACATTAGAGCTTGACGGTCTTCCTGGGTAGCCTCAGGCGGGAATGGGTGTGTGACGTGTGATTGGACGGTCTCTAACACCAAGTTCGCGGTTTGGTTTGTATCGAGAGCTTTGGGCAAGGCGACCGAGTAGTAGTACGTCGCGCTGCAAATGATAACCTCAACCACGATGCACGACCGCACCAGCAACGTGAGATCGAGGACGTACTCGTGACTGAGACCGTGGTTCTCCAAACTCAGGGGAGTGCTGTGACCCTTGACCCTTGCCTCCATCCAACTCGTCGTCTCCTGCTCCTTCTCCGTCAAAGAAAACACGTACACGTTTGAGCCATCCTCGAGGGCTTTGACGTTATACGTTGTGGTGATGTACACCAGCGAACCACCGAGATCGATGGACCGAACGACCGCAGTGTTCTCGAAAGATGCCCATGAAGGCAGAGCTAGGCTGAGCACGATTGTCGAGAGGTGCAGCCAGTACTGGTGCAACACCATGATCGTAAACGTTGAGTGTAAGTAACCGAAGCAGACGTGTCACGAGTGACGAGTCCAGTGATCTGTGCCGCTACCAACTCCGAAACACCCTCAGCCACCAACAGGAATGAAGCAAAATAATGGGATTATCTTGGAATTATACTACGATAATAAGCGTCTACCACGACCACATGGGCCCCATATTTCGGAGCGGCACGTCCTCCCTAACGTAGCCAGCAGAAACTATCCTCTTCAGCTTTCTGTCCTCGGCCTGTTTCTTGAGCTGAGCCACGGTTTTACCCTCCTTCAACACGACGGACATCTTTGCTTCGGGATGGATCTTGACACCGAATCGTCCTCGACCCTTGATGTCTATCCGTTTGTGGAAGTTCTCGCCCTTCGTTACCCAAGCCTCGGCTGACAACAGGCTGAGACACGATATATGGATCCCAAGGAAAGAAAGTGACGTACAAACGATGAGCTTTTCAGGGTTCAAACCCTTGTACTCCGTAGCGTGTTTCTTGGCGAGGTTTAGCATACCCTGGATCTTGGTGCTCGCCCGCTTTTCGCTGAACTTCATCTGAAGGATAGCAAAGTCAATGGGCTTGCCCGCAATCTGCCGTCCAAGCTTGTTAAGCTTCCTTTGAGAAATCTTGAAGTGGGCCGTCGAGTATTTGTGCTGAAAACGGTAAACGGAAAGTCAGTGTAGGAGGGGAGAAGGAACCGCGGAAGGGTGCGAACCTCGGTGTACTTCTTACGGGGAATAACCGGGGCCGCCAAGGTTGGTTTCTCAGTCTTAGCAGTAGCCGCAGCGGCGACGTCGAACAAGTTACCCGTTCCCTCCTCGGCTTTTTTCTGCCGGGCGAGCGCGTGCGAGACCTTTTCCTCCTTCTCGGTAATTGCAGGGCTGAGTTTGTTCGCTATCCAGTTGAAAGGATTGTTGAAAGAGATTCTGGGTGGCGGAGGGGTTCAGCAATTAATTTGGAGAGGACTGGTCTCTACGCACCCCCTACGAGGAATCCATTGTACGTGAGATGACGATGCGACCGGCTGAGCTCTCGAGCGTGCCATCGCGCTCGCATTAGCTGTAAATCCATGTCAGCACTCCAGACTACGTGTCCGGGTTGTTTAATCACCGTGACGAACACAACGACCCAAAGCCTGCATCAGGCGCAGCGGAAGAAACGGAAGGAATGTTAGCCGACACGTGGAACCCAAACCCTTCAGACGCATCCACGACCGCACTCTCTCAGCAGCATCGATGCTGTATTTTGGAACGCTTTTATATGTCGGCACTTTGCTGGTTAACGCTCTGGCTGTCCTGAGCGAGGAGAGATTCCTCGCGAGAAGTTCGTACTTCCGCATTTTGAGTGGCTGGTTACTCATCTAACGTATCGCTTGCGAATCCTTACAGTTGGTTGGGGCTCCGTGCAAGCGCAAGCCACTGCTGCTGCATATAACCAACCTTACGTGCAAGGCTACGATGGAGGGCAGGATGTCAACGTGAAGGCGAGGATAATAAACCTCATCAGCGCAGTGAGGACGTTGATGAGAAGTGAGTCCCTCTCGTGTCTCAACGTTATCCATTTCGCATGAACTGACCCTTCTGTAGTACCTCTGATAGGACTTAATCTGATTATAATCGTGTATGAGCTGATTAGGGTGCATTGAAAAATGCCCGGGTTCTCAACGTGAGAAATCAAGTGTCCCGCTTTCCACACCACCCACACGTTAACAACATCTCATTCCCACTCGTCCTTTCCCAACTTTTTTGGGGCGGTGATATTGTTCAATCTCCTCCAAGCGGTCTCAATCTGGCGAACAAAATCTAGGACGGTGTATCCTTCCTGTTTCTCAAGGATCCAGTATATTCATCAGCCATCGAAAATCCTAGGCTTACCTTGCACCTCTTCCATATGTTGTCGTGAACGCACGCGACTTTGTTGTTGATGGACACTGTACAGCTCACCCTAGAACTGAGCTTTGAGCACAAGTCCGCCACCAAGGACGTGCTACTCACGAAATCCCTTTCGCGACAGTATCCTCGACGTTGCGAAGCAGCAACCGTGCACCTTCTTCGTCAATCCCGTCCGCATCTGGCCCAGCACAATCTCTGATGATCCCCCACGGTACCTTGGCCTCAATGGCACATTTCTGTGCCGTTTCGAGGTGCCCGATTTCCGCCTTTCCCGCTCGGTTTTGACACATGATAAAGTCCCACCACTGCTGTTGTGAAGCGTATTTGCGCACGCACAGCTGTTGCACGTTCCCCGCACAGTCGAACCAGTCTGAAGAACATCGGACCCCGTACTGCTCATCATCAGGCCAGATGCTACGTTCATGAGATTTATGGGCTGCATCGCGTATGGCAAGAATACACACTCTTTGACATACCCAAAGGTCATATTCACTTTGTTTGAGACCTGTTTGAGAACGTTGTCAAAGACCACCTGGACGTAGAGAGCGTCATCGTCCTTCGAAGTGACGCCCAGACTGACTGGGACCTTGATAGGTTCGTTTATGGCGAATACCGCCTGTGACGCGAATGCAAGTTGGAGAACAGGTGTTATTATGATGAGATATGAGAGTATTCGTGCATTTGAAAGTTTGTGAACCATGTATACGCCGTAGAGATGTGGAGGAGGGGAAGAGGGATCCGGAAGAGACGAAGTGGTATTACGTAACCGACGCTATCGTCTTCGGGCCTCGGTCCACATCCGCTTGGCCTCAGGGTCATTGCTTGGCGGCTCAAAGTACTTGCACCGGGCTTGCAAGGCTGGGAGAAAACATTAGAGAAACGCTGGCACAAACCCCGGGGAGGCAAAGGCTCATACCATTTGTTGACCTCTCTCGAACAATCCTTTCAACGATGCGCTCATTGTGGAGTTGCGTGCGCTGAACGTCGAATGTCAAGGGAGTTTGAGCATGAATTCAGATAGGAACAAAAACACTCCACTGACCTTGATATCCGATGAGTATAATTCCGCCCGAGCCTTACGCCGAGCGCGGATGTCGGCGTCATCTGTCTCGTCAGCAAGGTGGAGTTTGGTCTCTTCGTAGGACGTGTCCAGAACATCTACACAATAATCGATGATCCGCGTGCGACGACTCCAATTAGCTAAATGTCCACCGTAGATGGCGGGTATGTCAATGGGGGGTCCGCAGTTGTACGAGGGATGCATCAACGAACCGACAAGTTCACGCCACACTTGAAGGCACGCCTGATCTTCTACAGTCCCTTTTCCAGCAGAACCGATGCGATCCATGTCTCGGTATTGAGCGATGGTCCTGTTCAGGCGCATTGTAATCGAGTCATCGAGTTTCCGGTACTCCTTCATGAGATCTGTCCAGGACAGGTGTTCGGATCGGTGGCTAGAGGATAATAACCGTAAGGCGTACCCTTGAAGAGAGATATATTATGGCATGTTGAAGTGGTAACGTGGACTGTCTGCGTCGGCACAGGAGCCTGAATTGCGAGGCTGCCGAGTGGAGGTGCCATACAAAGTTCGTCGATCGTTCGCTGGCGTCATCCTTTTTGATCCACAACGATCAACCTCACCTTCATCTTGCAGGGTCGTCTCCCACCGCAGTGGTTTGAGCTCGGCCGACCAGGACGACACCGAGGGCCCCTTATCCGATAGTCTCGGGACCCTATCCTTGGCGGATGGCAAGTTTCTGACTTCCTGGTTTCTAGGGATGAACCGATGACCCGAAACCTCACCCTGCTCCGTTCCCTGATATCACGCTGAATTCGGGAACTGGTCCTCAGCTAGCATACACGTCAGAAGCTGTGTTCATTGGCTGTCCGGAGGATTCCTACCAGAAAGCGGCTGACCATCGACTGTTTCCGGTGCCCAAATGCATTATCTTTCTATTTGGATACCACCTCCTAGGGAAAATCAAACTACATTCCGATCGGATTTACGTTGAATGGTTTGGTTGGCGAACACCCTATCCAGGTCACATCAGCCTCGAGGCAGAGCACGCTCATATGTAACCCTTTCATACCTGTATCTGTATCCCAGTTCGCCTGGCTTCATTCATGTGGCGCGCATCCTCGAACTTCCGACTCGCTGGTAGGAACATTTACCCTCCGATGATTGTTGTAAACGGCCCAAGATTCGGCGACTATCAGATTCCAGGCATGCTTCATGCAGGCGCTCGGGAAATCTTCTTCCTTCCTCTAGCATCGCCCTGAGATACTTGCACAGGCACAGTACTACCGGATGCGGTTGAACGACTGGCCCGTTTTCTTTAGCTCGGGATCCAGACCAGCACGGGACTCTCAGCGGACGTCCTGATCCCTGATAGACGTCCTAGACCGGGTAAAACCCTTTTCGACGGTGATGGCTGGGGAATGATGCAACGTACGCTCGCCTTTCTGGTTAGAGGAATCAATCAATCAGGGGTTCCAGTGTACCTTCGAGAGTTATGCCACCCATGGATCTGGCAGCCTGAAGGACGTCCGCAAACATACACTGCTGCGGCGGCATCCGGTCGATGCTTTCGTAGGTCGGTCCGGATCTGTGCTTTCTGATAGCTTAACTCGCACTCAGTATCGTGAGGCACTGGCCTAGCGCTTTCCTGAATGGAGGGCCGAAGGATGTTCCAGCACTTCTGGTCTGGGAATAGGCTCTTATCCCGGGCGGCTGTGTCTTCAAAAATTAGATGCTCGACCACCCGTCTCACGAAATATTATCAGACTGCGTTATGAGGTCGATACGCATTCGGATTCTTTGGGATTTTTGGGGTGGTGACGGGAATGTCGAACTTATGTCACCCATCGGGCACGGTGCCTGTCCCCGCGCGCGGAGGAGGGATAACAAAAGTGTAAAGATAATCAATTGCGTTGAGGTGGGGGTAAGGGGAGTGGCGACGGGGATCATCTGGGAAGAGGAGGCAAGCAAAGTGGTGAGTTGCCTATTTTCGCGTGTGAGACACTTTCGCCTCTAAACTTGGTAGCCGGGCATCCACGAGCGCGACCGAAGTAAGGGTCTACCGGTTATTCCACGGTGCCGTACGGAGTGCGCCTATCCATCTGTAGCTTTCAATGCGAAACAATATGGCCAAGGCGCTGACCACTTCCAAGCGGACATCCGATCAGCACCATACAGATGTCCTTTTTTGGCATGTGCGATGGCATAGGATCTCAAACTTGATCGACTCAGCACGTCCTGAATATTCTGAATGATAGGAGGGAAACCACAATTACAACTGTACTTTGAATCCCGATCCATTCGGCTTTCGGTATCAGAAACCCCGAGCGTTATGGCTTGGAGCGAACCACCCCCGAGTCGCCGTGGAACCACCGCGGGTGGGAAGCGTGATCACAATTGATTAGGATGTACTACGTTGTACAACAGTCCATTATACAGGGTGGAAGATTATTGTAATGGATTAGTGATTTGATTGAGCTAAAAAATTCATCAGAAGATATGTCACCACGTTGTTCATCTCTAACGACGACTGCGAACATTATCAGCGTCGAACGAAGGGTAGACCACGGAAACTTACAAGTGTCCTTCAACGTGTCTCTTCATGGATTCGCGGTTCTGATGAGTGACCCCGCAAGGGAGGCTGCCAGGAGCATGAAACGTGCACCGATATGCAGGGATGCACGGAATCCATTGCACAATGGAGTTCCATGGGATGTGCGGAGCGGTTGTAATAATGGGCGGATTGGGGGTGTCCATCACCATCAGGTGCCTACCGTCAGGTCAACACGCGAGATAGGAGATGAAAAGAGCATAGAATGTATACTCAGCAGTGGGGATATGCCCCCAACCTTCCGTTGCATTCCTATCGTTGAAGCTTCAATGAGGTGGATTGAACGCATGGGAAAGGGGTGTAACTCACAATCCGCGAGACATTCTTCTTGAGCTGCGAAAGTGGGTGATTCCCTAGCTGGGTGCCGATCCCATCTTTCGAAACCCTGCAGATTTTGTACTATCCGTCTTCCTAGGGTTTGACGTTAGAGGATAGACTTGTGGCGATCAGCGAACCCAGAGCAGAGGTAGAATTCCATACCACCACACTGAAGCCCATCGCGCAAATGTTGGTTGTTTGCAAACCCGGCGCTGCGCCTTCGATTGTGGGTCCCTATTGACTAGCCGGTATTTGTTGAGCGGCGCCCTTACCACTCACCACGTACACGTCAGAAAAAACTAGCGCGAAAGTTCAGTGACAGGCGGTTCGTTCGCAATGAAACGGGCTATCATTTTACCTAGTAAGCGACAAAGTGGTATACAGAGCATGAAGAGGTACAACACCGGTTAACTACTCAATGAATGGGTTTTCCGAGCGCGAGGTATGGTTGGCATACATGGTCTGGTTCTGAGAAATGGATGGTTTAGATGCTATGGAGGTGTCAGTAAAAAGAGTGCGCCGTAAAGGTTTAATGGGCCTCTGGGCTTCGGCCGAGGTTTGTAGATTAGCTTCCCTCGGATCGATCTCCATACCTTCCCCCTCGTCTTCTTCCTCGAGCGCACCTTCGGTTTCGTAATCATACCGACTGCGCTTTTTTGGCGACGAAAAGGGAGATGGGACCGAATTTCCAAGAACTCGATGATTGATATCACGAGAAGATTGGAATATCTGTTCCGTTTCCGCCACGCCATCGCTAGAGGCTGTGTGCGCGTCCTGAGCCACGACGGGTGCTGTGCGGTCGATGGAGTAACCTTCCATAACACCTGAAAGATGTTTGAAACTTTGTGGACCGCCAGATGGAGGGTCCTGGACTCACTTTTCCGAACTTGGGCTGCACGATTGCGAAGGAGAGCCCTCAGCTCGTCCGGAACACTGAAACGACGTCAATGATGTTGGCTCTTTGTTAATTACCCGCCATACCCGTCGTTTCGCGTTGAGCCATCAACAGCACTCCGAGAATTCAGGGTAGTTTCTGTTAGCACACGTTTGGATGGCGAATTGTCCATGGTCAAAGTGGTCAGTGGTCAAGCAACTGGCCCCGAACACGTGGCTTTTAATGTCTCAGTTGATCTAGTCGTTACTTAGTGGTCCAGGTTCGAACCGAGGAATCGAGATGGTGTGCGTCAACGGAGGATTGGTGTGTTGGGGACTCTGCGGCGGGATTTGTTTGTTCACGAGGAGGACGGAGGATACATGTGGGCTCCCTAGGACACCCACATTGGGGAAACGTACAACAAGATGCAAGGAATGGGGACAACAATAAATCCGGTTTTCTCTTCCAGCGTAGTACATTGAAGATTGAATGAGCCGCATCGGTATTCCGTCCTGCTTGCCTACTTTGCGACCTTTCCAGGCTTCAAGGGCACACAACGAGCTTACCCTCAGCCACATGGGTTTCGATGTCGGCGATCACGCGCACGATCCGTGCGGCACCGTCGCCGGTTACTCCGAACCCTACCAGCGACCTCCTTGTCGCCCCCCGCAACATCAAGCAGGGGGAGACTCTGACTCTCTCCCGACCTTTTTCGCAAGCAGATGGTGACACACCGCCGTCTTTCTTGGGTTTTGGCTTTCACCACTATTTTCTTTTCGCCGCCCGTCTGGTCCGCGATCTCGACCAGCACACAGACCCCACCGCTCCAATGGCTCAACATAACCCGTTTGTTGAATGGACCAGGCGCGCCGCCCCTCAAGGGTGCCTCCATAGGTTATGACGAGACGACTAGAACGCTACTCGTGTTTGGTGGCGAGTCTGAGAGCGGATTTCCGACTTCAACGACTTACCTGTGCGTCCCGGTCCAGTCCCCCGGTACAACCAAAGCTAACATTTATCGTACTTGCAGTCTCAACTTGGATTCACTCATCTGGTCTGTTCCGACCCCTCCGAGTGGTCTTAACGACGCGCCACCACCTCGTAGCAGAGCAATCAGTGGATTCGATTGGGCTGCAAACCAGCGTCGGTGTCATATTGTGATTGGCGGTCGAGGCTCCGATGGAAATGGGCTTTCAGATGTTTGGGTCAGTGACGGTAGAATCATGTTACCGCCGGATTTGAGCTCACTGGGGGGCTCAGGAGTACGATTTTCTTACTCAATTTTGGGCACCCGTTACCCTCTCACCGGGTGGTCCTTCGGGTCGCTGGGGGGCCGCTGGCGGCAACGACAATCGAGTGACCTACCTCCCCACTTCTGGTCTGAACAATTCATTTTACCTTGCGGGTGGCCAGAACGAAGATTCCATATCCCCTTTGTCCGACGTGTGGCGACTGAACGTATCGGGGACACTCTCGCCCAATAATCCACGTCAAGTGTTTGCGAGCTGGGAACCCATATCTGTACCCACTCTTCCCTCCGTTCAAGGTCCTGCTGGCACTGTCATATCACAACAGATCATCTCGTCTGGTGGATGTAAGGCGACCACACCCGCGAATAACAATAATTCATGTGCTGTGGGAGATTCCTTCATCATCGACACCTCATCACGAAGTTCTATCAACCCTGCATCTTGCCCTGCTCCCCGGTATGAGGGAGTTATGGTTGCCAACATAAACGGCGCTTCTTCAAATTTTGACTCTCAGACGTTTCTGCTGTTGGGTACCTTCGACCCCAATATGTGGGATGACGCTGGGGGCCTATCAAGAGGCGAGATCGTACGTCACTCTATGCGCATGCATCTTTAACCCAACAATCGTCGATCATCTTTAACAGGCAATCCTCGACACCAGCACCGGGTCTTGGACTAGGATTTTACCAGCAGGGGATCCTGGCTCCGTTTCCCCGTATCCCGGCCCTCGCAGTGGTGCTGCCGCCATCACGTACCCAGGAGCTCTGATTGGTCAGCCGAGGAACAGGGCGTCGGACACAATCGTGTTCGGTGGGCAAGACGCTAATGGAAAATACCTGTCCGAGGTCTGGCTTCTCCGCGCGTATAATGGGGTCATCACGAGATCCAACGACCAGTCGTGGGGAGAGTTCGGAAACGGACAGCTCCAGTCCGGTTCAAACGCCAGTGGTGCAGGAGTCACGAACGTGTACATGGACACTTGCGCAACACAAATCAGCCCTGATGCGCCCCCACCATCATCCACCACCCCCCATGGCCCCACTCCCACTCCCACTTCCAGTGGAGGCCCGAATACTGCTACCGCGCAGCCATACAACGTTAGCATCATGCATAAGATATTGGCTCCCCTCTCCATCGCTTTAGTGCTTCCTGTGGTCCTCGTCTACCGCCTTTCCTCCCCCTCCCTGGGATCGTCGTTGGGACCGTCTCCCAACCCCTCATCGGTGCTTACCTTGTTGATCCCCGGTTTTTTTATATTCGGGCTCGGTATCGCTGGTCTTGTTACTTCCTTCACCTCCATCTCGCACGACCGGTCTCTCGTCAAGCGTGCAGAGCCATCTCTGTACCTCCAAACAGGGCATGGGGTCGCTGGGGTCGCGCTCGCTGCTGCCTTCTATGTCGCCGTCCCTGCTGTTTTCCTCTTTTCTCTGTTCACACGCCATCGCCGGGACGAACGGAACTTACTCTCGCAGGGCGAACCCGAAAAAATAGCAGTGAGAAGCCCCGCCCCCAGCACACTGATATTGGACGGTACTCTTGATCATCAGGCTTCTCCTAACCACTCGAGGAGTCAATCCAGTACCGGGCTTCTCCAGTTCTGGAAACGCAGCATAGATAGGAGCAGGTCGAGTGATGCAGACGGCGATGAGTTCGGCGTAAGGGATCCTCCATCCCCCCCACAGTCTAGAGGGTTTGAAGTCGTGAATCGAGCGAAGAACGCTCAGAGGACCAGCTCGCATAGTATGAATGGTACTACCGACCATGGCCCTGGTCACAGGGGAGCCCGCACTCCAATGCGGCTGGGGGAAATCAGCTGGTTAAACCGGCGGCGGATGGTCAACTCCGTGGTATGTACACATCCCAGTTGGTACCGTGAGATATTCACAGGATCCCGTATACATCTAGGGCGACCTCGATTACGCTCTCACACGGATACCAAGGACAGCGGGCCCTACGACGCCAAGTACGGCGGACGCCCTGCTCAATAGAGAATCGATGACTACCGCTCGCAGTTCCTCCATTCCTCCCGTCAACTACCCATCACCACTCGAGGTTGCCCTTCACACAGCCTTCCACGCCTTGCTACTGGCACTCTGTGCACTCTGCCTCATTCAGCTGTGGCAGAGGGCCCCGGTCGCTACATTTGTCGTATTCCTCGTGTGGACGGTGGGCTTCTACATCGCGTTGGCTGTCCTCGCCTGGCAAGGTCGGCCAAGGGGTTCGATCCTTGCGGTCACGTTCTCTCGATTACGAGCACGACCACACTCACGTCAGACCAACCTCCCGTCCCAATCCGACTCGAGACCCATATCCTCGGTCACTGCTGAACAATCAATACCATTGACCCCCGATCCCCGTGGCCCTTACCTCCATTCGCCACCGTTCAGGGCAGCTAATGAAGATGAGTCCTATGATATGGTGGGTATAGGCAGGGATCACGAGGATGGGGACGACGATCCCGATGATGACGAGGACGAAGAAACAAGGCAACGGAGGATCGAGGGTGAAATGAACCGCAGGGACGTGTCGATCGTGACCGTGCCGAAGAGGAAGCTGTGGATCGCGAATCCATCGTGAAACTTCAAGGAACGGGTACCTTTGTGCTGTTACAGCTGCTTTTTTCCACTTTACGACCCGGGTTGGCTGTGCCACTACACAACTACTTTCTCTTCACTGGACTTAATCCTTACGATACTCGGATCTTGGACTCCTACCATCCTGTACACCAGCTCCTGGTGGACTCCGCTCGGCCGACCCGTTCCATTCTGTTCAAGCACTCTTTCTTTCCCCTCTCCAATCCCTCTTTCGTTCTCCCCCCTCTTTTGTCCCGCGCCATCCCCTTCAACTCAATCCCCCTTCCTCGCATCATCACCCTCGACTAATACGCTCATTGACCCACTGCCAATTATCTTACGGACCTTCTTCCCTGGTACGCAATTATATCCCCATATAAACAACATGTACGCACCCCGTTTTGCCCGCGCCATCACGTTTCTCTATCTCTATCCCCATCACCTTCCCTCAGTCCCCCCACGATGTCTGGCAGGAGTCGCGGTTCTGTTTTTTCTCTTGGTTCATATATGTTTCAAGGACTTCGGTGTACTTATAATAGGTTTTTTATTATGCGCAAAAGATGCTTAGTCCACACACCCAAGTCATCATGACCGTTGACCCGCAAGTCCACGTCATCTGCCGACTCCGGACCCTGCAAAAGCCGACGTTCTGGCCTCCGATATTCACTACCTGAATAGATTCCGGGCACGACAACCGCTGGTATGATCTGTGAAAACCGCACTGCCTTTGCCGGGAAGTTGAATTGAGTCGCACCCTCCGACACCGACCGATGGAAATCAGTCGAAACCGTTTGAGCTCGCATAGACTCTTTATGCGTACATATCTCAGAATAGATTGAACTCGAAGGGGGAAATATAAAAAATGCCCAATACTTAACACATCACGCGTGCGCTCCGATAGTCCTCCGCCCTCTATGTGCACGAGAGGCATGGGACAATTTTAAAGTGCCGTCACCATATATTTATTGAATTCTGACCGTGGGCACCGCAAACAGTCGGGGTTCGGTAACTCAGGCCAGTCAAGTCAGTGTTACAGATGCATGTTTTGAATCTTATTGTCCATGAATTATAGCGAGGGGGTTATTGGATGGGTTGAGGAATACAAAAAGGAGTGCGGTGTAACTTGATGAGATGGACCAGGGACCCGAGAGGGAGAGAGAAGGGCACGTGTGAAAGGATGACGATGATGATGAAAGGAATGATAAATACATGGAAAACGAAGAACCGTGGGATGGTGATATACAATCAAACCGGCTCGCCTTCGACGGCGACATCTCTCCTCCAGGCGTCTACCCTACCGAACTTGGCAGGATCCTGCACAGGTGGAGGAGTTCCGGGTGCCACAGCGGGTGCCACCATCGACATATCTCCCATCATTGGTCCCATACCCATACCCATCGGAGGCCCAAAGAAGCCGGATCCCATGAATGAAGGTTGACTGAACATCATACTGCTCTGCAATTGGGCCTGCATCATCATTTGTTGCTGGGCGAGTTGCTGCTGCTGAGTGAACACCTGGTATTGAGTACGGCGCTGATGTTCAGGGTGTAAACCCAACGGGACGTCGTCTTCGTCGTCACCTCCCGGATGTCCGACCCTGTTCTGGCTGGCTGGGGGGTTGTATTGACTTGCACGTAGACCGAGGGGTTGATCGTCGTCGTCATCGTCGTCACCTCCCTTGCTTTGTTGATTACTCCCTGGGACTCCGAGGAACAGTTTGGACTTCGTCTTGTCAATTAAAACATTCAAAGGCTTGTCTTCGTCCGACTCTTCCTCGGCCGCAGCCTTGACGGCTCGTTGAACGACCTTGTCGACAGTGGCGGCCAAAGGAACATCCTCATCGCTATCATCGGCAGGAGGTCCTAGGGCGTATTTCGGCTTCTTGGCCATGGGAGGGTCGGCCATCCCTTGTGGGTATCGTGGACCGGAACCAACCGTCCGAACCGGCCCAGATTGATTTTCCTCGTCCGAAAACCATTCAGCATCTCCCTCAGTCTCCTTATGCTGAGAGCGTTCACGACGTGGAGCATCACTATTGTCGCTATCGCTTTCTTCATCGTCGGCGTCGTCTCGTGGTGGTGGTGGACCCTTCCTCGCGCTAACTTTGGGAATTTCTGGTAGGAGGCTCGTCGGCGCTTGTGACTGTGGCCGTGGAGAAGCTTCAGAAGGGTCCGCGTTAGAGTCCACTTCCGTGGTGGCAGGTGGTTCGGCGGAGGGACCAACGGCTTCCCTTTCTCTCGCTTCCGTCTCCCGTAGTTTGGCCATTTCTCTCTCCCAAATGTGGTCCGTGCCAAAGACACTCCTCACATTTGACGCTCTCGGACCGAAAGCCGTCGATTTTCTGTTGGGGTTCGGAGGCGCAAGTTTTTCCTCGTCGAAGTTCAAGAGGGTCTTTCGATGTGCAAGGCTTTGACCTGAGTCACTGGTATCTAACCGCTGAGAGACAGGTCGATTGAGGGAATCTGGATCAATAAGGGTTGACTTTGTGGATGAACGAGCCATCATCGAAGGACGTTCATCTCCGGTAAACACCCTGATTCGCTATCAGCGTTTGGGGATATCAACTTGACGCGAAACCTGAAGTACCTTCGTTTTCCACGCATCTTTGCCTTTCTCGCCTCAAGATCATCGATCAAACTCTTGCCGTAGAGTTTTCCGGGGCCTCTCCGGTCCTTTTCCTCAGGAGGAACAGCGACGATGGGGATCTCTTCTGGTTCAGGCGAGGGAAGCCTCGCCTGTTCACCGTCGGTAGTGGCGCGGGGCATCCCAAAGTTTTCTGAGTAGCTAACATCCTGGGTATGTAAACCGCTACGGAACGTCAACTGGGAAAGACTGAGGGTAGCCCTAGAGTTCGGTGTGAAGGGATTCGGGGGAGGGAATTCTTCGAAAGCCATGGATTTGCGAACTGCTCGAGCACCAGCAGGCAGGGGCGGCCCGTCACGGGAGAGTTGGAACCCATCTCTTACCGTAGGAGATGGAGGGCGAGCATTCTGTTCTGAGTTTTGCAATGGACTCGGCATGACGAGGACTTTTGGCCGAAGGAGGTCCATACGTGTGGCGTATTTGTGAGGTATAGGTGGGTGACCGGAAGCGGCGTCGTCAAGAAGTACCCGAGACCCCATGGAGGCATTGGATGTTGTTCGAGCATGAGCAACCGCCTTGGGATCGAATCTTGAGGTTCGGGATGGAGACGGGGGGCGAATAGCGAAAGGGTTGTTCTCATCAATGGTTGCGGCCTGCGGAGGGGCAGTAGTCTTGATCCTGTTGCCCTGAGAATCAAACCGGGGACGCGGCGCTGCTTCCTCGGGGACGGGGTCTAGGCGAGAGGCCCTGCTAACTGATGAATAGGTTCCGTCGTGGTGAGGGGCAACAGCATCGGATTCATCGTCAAGCTGAGGGGTTGGGGACGGGAATGGGACGGAATGTGAAGAAGATGGACCAGGTTCTTGTTGACTCTCGAGGAGGCCATAAGCGGATTTACGGCGGGCTTGGTCGAGGGACATGTCTGGAGCATCCATACCAGTCAAGTCAAGGGGAGATCCAAAGGATGCCCTGCGTTTTCGTTCGTCGAGGAACTCGGTTCCCGTTCGGGGTTCAGGCTTTACGGGTAGATCGTCAACGATGGTGCCGCCAAAACCAATGTTATCGAAGTTGCCCATGCTAACGGCTCGCGGGCCAAGACCGGGGGAGAGGGGGCCCTTGGAGTGTTGGATTTCTTGCAGTTTTGAGATCCTGTTGTTTGGCTTCCTCCTCGAGCCCTTCTCTTTTCCTTTTTCCCCTAGTAGGTCGTTGAGGCCCCAGGACTCAAGATCCAGGTCATCCATTTTTTCCTCCTCCTCCTCTTGCTCCTCTTCCTCCACATCTTCGGTGTGGGAAAACGGGTTTCGTAGCATGTCGATCGAGGCACGAGATCTCCTTGGATCATAGTTGTCAAGGGCGGGCTTACGGCTGGCGACGCTGCCTCTGTCGCTTTGCAACTTGACAGCGAGGTGGTCAGTGCCACGTCGAGACGTGGAAGAGCGAGCGCGTTCTTCCTTTTGCTGTCGGAATTGGGCGAATATCGCGCTGTCTGCTGCAGAACGAAATAGACAATCTGGGTCTGACGGATCATTGTCATACTCTAGGCGAGGTCAATGCGCTGAGCGAGATGGGTGTATTTGCAGGCATACCCAGGAGGGCTGCAGCCAACTGCAGACGCGAGAAGGGAGCAGGGGCAGCCGATGCAGGAGCGGCCATGATCCGCCGTCGTGTGGTTGAGAGCAGGTCAGATGGCTGAGGCGGGGTAGTAACTCGGGGTATCGTCGGGTTGAGCGCGATCTGAAAACGTGGTAAACGGGATTGAAGACACGTCTGTTCGCGACAGGCGCCCGTCGCCAGCTTAAATCCTCAATCCCACCATCCGCCCTCCAGCCAGACGCCTCCATTGCTGGCCTAGTACGCGATGCGGATACTCTTCTCTTTGCTCTTGCTGGGCCTTACTTTCGCTTCTGCCGTCTCCGCACAGGACGCGGATGACGCGCAGAAGACCAAGTTCGACTACCAGGTAAGCTCCCCAGACTTTGTACATTGCACACACTTTTCTAACACACGACGACGCGTATAGAGCGATGTCACTCGTATACGTAAGATCGTGATCAACAGGTACGTGGCTGTTGCCCTCGCGCTTCGAACACGGTATTCACACTTCCACCCAACAGCTTGTATGCTCGCAGGTTAGTCTCTATCCGAGCTGAGACACCCCAGCTCTTCTAATTCTCCCCAGGGATGTTTGGCTTCGTGAATTGATTTCCAACTCGAACGATGCTCTGGAGAAATTCCGTCTCACCTCGTTGACGAAGAAGGGATTTGGAAACGATGACCCGCTAAACATCACCGTCAAGGCCGTCAAGGACGAAGATGGAAACGGCGGAAAGATTATCATCACTGGCATGTTCTGCTATAGCAAAGCCACAGCACAATACTCACCCAGAACAGATACCGGTATTGGAATGTCAAAGGATGAACTCGCTGCGAATCTCGGTACTCTCGCCAAGTCTGGAACCACAGAGTTTTTGAACAGGGCTGAAGGCGCTGATACCACTACCGGTACCGGAAACCTCATCGGCGCATTCGGTGTCGGATTCTACAGCAGCTTCTTGGTGGCGGACCGTGTCTACGTCGCCTCACGTCCTCCCAGGTCACAGGAGAATCCGGAACCCGAACAATGGGTCTTCAGCTCTTCCGCTGACGAAAGTTCGTTTGAGATATACCCCGATCCCCGTGGAGTCACCATTGGTCAAGGCACAGAAATCACGCTCGTTCTGAAGCCGGACGCTGCCGGGTACCTGTCGACCACCAAACTGACCGAGTTAATGTAATCTCTCTGCATTCATGGTTGGTGAGATGATACTGATCGAAATGACGTGTCCAGCGACAAGCATTCCTCATTCTCCTCAACTTTCCCTATCTATTTGTTCACCCAGAAGACCGAGGAGATCCCAGTCGAAGAGGATGAGCTTCTCACGGAGCCAGAGACTGTTTCAGAACCTGAGAAGGAGGACAAGACCATCGAACTAGATGACGATGAAGTCTTAATCGAAGATGTCATCTCTGATGAAGAGAAGGAACAGGAGCCCGCGGTTCCAAAAACCAAGAAAATCACTGTCGATGAATGGGTTCACGCGAACCCCCACCCACCCATTTGGACCCGGTAAGTTATATAGTCTGATCTCGGGACGCCCTTCTGATACATGTATCCGCAGTGATCCTAAAGATATCGCTAAGGCGGAGTACCTCGATTTCTACCATTCCACGTTCAAGGACTACAGGAAGCCCATTGGTTGGCATCACTTCTCCGGAGATGCGGCTGGGACTTCATTCAAGGGTATCATCTTCCTCCCCGAGAAGATGTCCGTACCCTACTCCTTTGTTCTGGGAACTTGCACTAACCCGCTCCACAGAGAGGATACTTATTGGCAACAGACCGGCCCGTTGGAACAGAAAGATATCAGACTCATGGTCAAGCATGTCTTCATAACTTCCGAATTTGGTTCCGACCGACTCCCCAAATGGGCCAGCTGGGTTCGAGTTATCATCGACGCCGACGACCTCCCTCTCAATGTCTCCCGTGAGACTCTGCAGTCCTCCAAATTCGTTAACCAGATGAAGAGTATAATTTTGAGACACCTCTTGATCTTGTTCAACAAGCTGGCAACCGAAGATCCCGAGAAGTGGGCTTTGGTCACGAAGAACTATGGGATGATTTTCAAGTTCGGTGCCGTTGAGGATTCCAAGAACAGGAACAGACTCATGAACCTCGTCCGTTTCGAGACCACTCAAAGGGAAAACGTCACTCTCGATCAAGTACGCGGTATTTCTGCTATACTTGGTGGTCACGGCACTAACCATTCCCAGTACGTGGAGAACAAGCGGAAAGGCCAGACTCAAATATTCTACATGGCCGACTCCGGAAAGACCGCCGAGCAGATCAAGCGCAGCGTCTTCGTTGAAAAACTTGAAGCTCGCGGTTATGAGGTTATCCTGTTCACTGAACCTCTTGACGAGGTCCTCGTAAACACCTTACGCAAGCATAAGTACGTAGGGCCGTCCATGTGACCAGGCTTATTGCTTAGGGGTTTCGTTAGGAAGATGCCGTTCCAGGACGTGGCCAAAGCCGGTCTGAAGTTCGGCGATGAAGGTAGGAGAACATATTCTGCCGAGGACTAGCCCAGTGCCTAATGTTCACCACAGATGGCGAGGAAGATTCCAAGGAGGCGCAGGAGAGACTAGAGGAGAAATTCAAACCACTTCTCGAGTGGTTAGGCGAAGAGACCAAAGATGTCGTCCGAAGCGGTGAATACATTTGCGTAACATCCCGCTGGCTCGTTGCTCATGATTACGTTTCAGTCGTCATTTCGAATCGTCTCGTCACTAGTGCATGCGCTATCATTGCTGATACCATCGGCTACACGGCAAATGTCGAAAAACTGATGAGTGCGTTCCTTTTTCGTTGCCCCACTCTCACCTGCGGGTAATTGATTGTGGGATTTTAGACGCTGCCCACAATCAGGAGAAGTCTGAGGGCGTCGAGTACCTGAAGAAACTGAGGACCCTCGAAATCAACCCCAAGTCGCCCTTGATCGAGGGCATGCTTGCCCGGGTCGTAGATCTTAGTAATGGGGAGGAGAAGGATGTCGAAGCAGAGAAGGAACTCAAGGAGGTTGCCTCTATCCTCATTGATGGCGCGCTTGTGCGATCCGGATTCCAAGTCCACGACTCCAATGAGTAAGCAACCGAACCTTGTGCATCAAAAGAAGTCGACTAACCATTCTCGCACCTATCACAGGTTCTTCGTCAGGGTCGACCGGGTCTTGCGGAGGTCCTTGGGAGTCTCTGAGACCGCCAAGGCTATAGTTGATATCAAGCCAGCCCCTGAGGTCGACCCTACCGAACTCGAGGAAGAGGAGATCCCCGAAACTCCACAGTATTTACGTGATGGGCTGTTTGACGATTCCTTCATGAAGCCGATGGTCCTGGACAAGGATACTGGCGAAAAGATCCACGACGAGCTCTGAGTAGCTCGGTTACCCTCAAGGTTACCAGGGACTTTGTTGTTCGTACTTACGAGAATACAGTCGAGATTGTTGAAATGCATGGTGACCGCTCATTGGAGGTATCATGCCTCAAATGGAGGGCGGAGGACCATCGGAAGCTTTACTGAGTCCGTTGAGTGCTGAGCATTGGGCATTCAGTATTTCCGCTCGCCCGGCGGCAAGCGTGACTTTTTTCTTCACGAGGTTGACCCATTGGAAGGAAAACTCCATGAATCCACCTCATACAAACTACTCCAACTATGGAGCCTAAACGGGTAACATCCGAGTAGCGTGAGTGGTCATATATCATGTTCAAAATCTTCCTTTTTCCCTCATTTTTCGGGAAGCCATAGAAACCGAAAGGTATTGCGAACCAAATCACCGACCACGCGACCTGGCTCTGTCAGCCGTAGACTGTATCTGTAATCCCAGCTACAGGTAATCCGACGAGCGGTGACAGGCGTCTGTGACTTACACACCAAATCGGGTGCGTGATTTGTGCGACCAATGAGCGAATTTTGCGTCCAATGGACGAATCACGATCACAATTCAAGTTCCGGATATGGTGAGGCAGTTTCGCGATCAAGCGCTTACTAAGAGCGTATCCACCCCCCGTTTCAACGGATCCTCCGACCAGATAAAAGGAATCCAATGTCCCTCGGAAAAATGGTGCAAATCCTCGCTATTCGAAATTTCGCCATCTGTTCTTCAGGTTTCTCCGCTCGTCTTCCCAATCTTCGCCATTCATCGTCGTGAACCCCCCCGCCTCACCCCCTTTGGGAACCTTTAAAAGCCAGCACAATGCCGCCGAAAACCGGGCACCCAGACATCGATATGGGCGTTGGCCCCTCAAAGCCGGCGGTGGAAACCACCATTTTCGTTTCTAACCTCCACTGTGCCAGGTAAGTCTCGACCTTTCCACCATTCCTTCTCCGTCGGATGCGCTAACACAACCCCTCCTCAGCTGCGTACAAACCATTGAGGGGATACTGTCCAGTCTGACTCCACCGCCCTACTCCGTCGACGTCTCTATCATCCTCCAATCTGTCAGAGTTCGACATAACCCCAAGTTGAGCCAAGAGACCATCGAGCTCGCCATTGAAATCGCAGGATTCGACATCGACTCTCCCGGTCGAGAGGGCTCCCAACCGGCAATCAAGCGGGAAAACTTCTCCCAAAGCATCTCGAGCTTCCTTTCCACCAAACACAACAAGCACATCGCCCAATGTTCACTCTGCCAGTCCGGCGAGGCCCAGGCTCATGGTATCACTCACCTACCAGCCCCGGACGAGATCCTAGAAGTTCCAGAGTCCCCCACCGAAGGACCAGTTGCTCTATCCCTCTCAATTGGAGGGATGACGTGCGCGGCTTGCTCAAACACCTTGACCCGTCTCTTATCCGAAGTGGATGGAGTCTCCGACGTTGTGGTCGATCTCATGGGTCACTCCGCTCGGGTCGTGGTGGACTCGCAGAAGCTGACCCCCGCCGTGATTGAAACCGTTGAAGACGCTGGATTCGATGCCGAGGTGGCCAAGGCGGAACCGTTGGTTAAGGCGCCGGTCCAGGAGACCACCACCCGAACTATCTCCTTGAAGGTCGACGGAATGCATTGCCAGTAAGGATTCCCCGCTGTTTTCGGTTTGCGTCATCTCTGATGAAATGTTCTGCCAGGCATTGCCCTTCCAAGGTCATGAACGCACTGGAAGGCCTCAAGGTTAAGGTTGCGATCATAAAACCGATAACCGCCCACACGGACCCAATTGTTCAAATCTCTTACACTCCCGAACCTTCTGTGTTCACGATTAGGACAATCATCTCGGCCATTGCTTCCGCAAACTCACCTCCATTCAATGTGTCCGTCTATCATCCGCCGACGCTCGAAGAGCGTGCTCGCCGCATGCAGCTTCGTGAACGACAAAGTCTTCTCTACCGGCTCGCATTTTCGTTCGTTGTCGCGATCCCAACCTTCATCATCGGCGTCGTCTACATGACACTGATCCCCCGCCGAGACCCCACAAGAATGTATCTGATGACACCCATGTGGGCTGGATGTGTGTCACGGGCCGAATGGGCGCTCTTCATCATGTCCACGCCGGTTATGTTCTACAGCGCTGGGACCTTCCACAGAAGGAGCATCAAGGAAATTCGGGCCCTGTGGAGGAAGGGAAGCAAGACGCCCGTCTGGAAACGCTTCGTCCGCTTTGGTAGCATGAACCTTTTGGTTAGCATTTGATGTGGTGTGGATTGTGGTGTCTTTTGACTGACTCGTCACCCATTCCATAGGTGTCAGCTGGTGTATCTGTGGCCTACTTCGCTTCAATTGCGCTTCTCGTTCTGTCGGCCACACAAGATCCGAAGATGATGGGAGCCGAAGAGAACCCCACAAACTATTTCGACACTGTCGTCTTTCTGACAATGTTCTTGTTAGCCGGTGAGTGAAGACGCCCTAGGTTTGCTCTTCATTAGCGGCTGACTTTTTTCTAGGCCGGTATCTGGAAGCGTACAGCAAGAGTCGCACTGCGGACGCAGTTTCTAGTCTTGGAAAACTCCGGCCGACCAATGCCCTCCTTGTCGCCCCAAGCTCTATGTCCACAGCTTTGGCGAAGACCTCGACCACAGAGTCATCCATTGACCTGGAAAAGGGAAGCCCGGAAGTTGGCGAACCCTTCGCGAAAGCAGGAATGAACGTCGCCGAGATCGACGCATCAGTTCTGGAGATCGGAGACATAGTCCTTGTGCGCAAGGGATCATCGCCTCCGGCAGATGGTGTCGTCGCGTTTGGAGAAACCTTCTTCGATGAAAGCTCGCTGACAGGAGAGTCGAAGCCGATCAAGAAGAGTCCAGGAGACGAGGTCTTCCTCGGAACGATTAACCAAGGACGCGCCGTTGAAATTAGGGTTTCAAGCCTTGGTGGGCAGAACATGTGAGTAGCTAGTGTATCCCTAGGGTCTATTGCTTACTGGTGATCCCACTTCCGTCCAGGCTTGACAAAATCGTTGAAGTTGTCCGTGAGGGCCAGACCCGCCGCGCGCCAATCGAACGAGTCGCCGATCTCATCACGGGATACTTCGTGCCCGTCATCACTCTTCTTGCGATCGTCACATGGGTGGTCTGGCTGAGCCTGGGTTTGAGTGGAGCTCTGCCGGAAAGTTACCTTGACATGCATATCGGCGGTCAGAGTAAGTTACCATCCTCATGGCAAACCTTCATCGGTTTCTCACATATCCTCAGCTGTCTGGTCTCTTCAGTTCTCCATCGCAGTGTTCGTTGTCGCCTGTCCCTGCGGGATTGGTCTTGCCGCTCCCACCGCGCTGCTTGTCGGTTCGGGTCTCGCGGCCAAATTCGGTATCCTTGCCCGTGGTGGAGGAGAAGCATTCCAGGAATGCGCTCAGGTAGACATAGTCGTCTTTGACAAGACTGGCACAATTACCGAGGGCGGGCAGCCTAAGGTCGTTGGAGCGGAGTTCAGCTCGGCAGTTTCGTTGGAACAGAAGAAGTTGACGAACATGGCTTTATCGGTCGAGATGGCGAGCTCTCATCCCGTTGCTCTCGCGATCCGTCAGTATTGCGAAGAGCGCGGGTCCAACTCTGAAGAAGCGAATGACGTCGAGGAGACTCCTGGACGCGGCTTGAAGGCGTCCTTCCCCTCCTCTTCCACCGAAGTAATCATCGGAAACGCTGCTTGGATGGAAATCCACCAAACGACCGTCGATCCCCAACTCGAGACTTTCATCGATTCCCGCCAATCCCAAGGCAACAGCATCGCCATCCTCGCCATTAAGGATGACAGATCAGCTTCTTACACCGCGGCTGTGGTCTTTGCTGTAGCGGATGCTATCCGACCGGAGGCTAAAGCGGTCATCGCAGGTCTCCAGGCTGACGGTATCCAGACATGGATGCTCTCTGGAGATAACGAAAAGACCGCCAAGGTTGTTGCAGAGCAAGTTGGAATCTCCGCCACGAATGTCATCGCTGGTGTGCTCCCCCATGAGAAGGCACATAGGATCCAGTGGCTGCAGCAAGTCGGAACTAAGAGACCGGAATCTGGCCTCAGTAGGATTTTTGGAGGAAGATTGAATAGAAGGGCGATTGTTGCAATGACTGGAGATGGAATAAACGATGCCGCTGTAAGTTCGACACCCTCCTTTCTGTGCTGAATAGTAACTTAAACGACTATCCAGGCGCTCTCTGCTGCCGACGTTGGTATCGCGATTGGTTCCGGAAGTGACGTTGCACTTTCAAGCGCATCCTTCATTCTCGTGTCGTCCAATTTGAAAGGGCTCCTCACCTTGACGAAGTTGTCGAGGAAGGTATTCAACCGGGTTAAGATCAATTTCGTAAGCGCACCCCAGTTCGCACTGAGCTCTAACTGATTGACTGACCGTGTCCGACAGTTCTGGGCAGCCATTTACAACATCATTGCCGTGCCCATCGCTACTGGGGTGATATACCCCATCGGAAACGCTCGCCTCGACCCTGTATGGGCCTCACTCGCAATGGCTCTCTCCTCCGTTTCTGTGGTTTGCAGTTCCCTGCTCTTGAGACTATACAGGGAGCCGAAAGTCTAAAGATTGTTGGGGCACAAATCAGACGTTGCATGATATACAATATCGTTACATGTTAGCGCGTACGTCTACTATCATATATTGTGTTACCACCTCACCGTGGTGTACAACACGACCCGCACATAAATTTACTGAACTTTGACGAGATCCTTCTTCGTCTTGTAGAAATCTGAGAACGAGAGCATAGTTCCAAGGAAACGGCAATCAAGGTCTTGATGATTTTGTAGCCCGTGCACGAGGATTTGGGCCCTCTCCGAGAACGCGGCACTGTACTCTTGGATCATGCGGAGAGTTTGGTCAATGTTTTCCTGGACGTGAGGGTCTGGATCACTCGCAGTGACGACACCCTGCGATCGAGTCGTCAGCGCGTTCGCCCTCTTCCCGAACCTTGTTGCGGAAACTTACCCTATCTAGGTCACGCTCAGCATCCCGACGAGCGGATTCCGACAGGCAATGATTATAAAAGTTGTCCTGTGGTCAAGCCTGTCAGGTGGGGCCTGCAGAAAAAAAAAAGGTGGAACCAACTGTAGACTCTCGGAACTGTAGAATAATCGTGAACAGTTCTCTCATTTGATTGAGCAGGGTTTCCTAGGTGGTGTGTCAGAAGGCGTGACGGAAACGCCGCCGCGCTCACCTCTCGACCAGTTTTATGACTAAGTAACAGGACCTTCTTGACAATCCGGTCCAAGTACGAACAATGCGCGCCAATGAGTGAATCGAGGTCTCCTTTCTTCTGTTGAATAAACTGGTAGAGGACCTCCCACGAACATTCAATGACTTCCACTTGGCAGTAAGCTTGGGTTTGGCGGATGAAATGTATCATTTCTGCCATGACAAGGCGGATCTTGTGCCACTGAAAGTTCAGATCTACAATTGGGACGGGGTTTCAGCGTAATCCGCCGGGATTCGGGGTAAAAGGAGGATCCCCACCTGGTAGTCGCAGGAATGTCCTCGAGCCCCCCGCAGTTCTCATCCACGCCGCACTCAGCGTAGACTCGATCCTCTTCATTTTCCAAAGGTGGTTGAATATCTTGAGGTAGCTCATCGTTGCATCCGCGTCCAGAACCGTGTTCACAGGAGAGTCCACTTTATATTCAAGTGTGAAGACATCCCATCCGATTTCTCCATGGGAATATTCCATCATACGCACATCGAGTCGGCGTAATACATCCGGAGGGTCTCTTTGGGCATTCGAGGACCGTACCGCAGTTTCAAGTGTTGCGGTAAGGTTGTGCCGGTAGATGGTGTTCGCTGGGCGGGATAGGTTAGGACTGCGGTAGCACTTCTCAGTACGTGAATGCAATGGGGAGAAGGAGACTTACGCTAGAGCATCCATGAGGGTATCCGCGAAATCCCCATATCCCAGGAGGAAATAGTGTTTCAATGCCAAGAGGTGATCAAGCAACTTGAATTTATCGAAAAAGACGTCAAAGAGCCTTTGACTTGCGATCTCATATGCTGCGTCAATGGATTTTTCTAGCCCAAGAATATCGCTGTATTTGAGGTCTGACAGATGCACGACGGTGTGAGCCGCTGGGATGGGCGCCGGGTGCATGGATTCGTACCGCCTTTTGTGGTGCTTAATTTTTGACGCGTGATAACCCAGTCAGAGTCCCCACAACTGTATTTGATGAAGTTCAAGCTTTTCCCAGTCGAGAAAATCTGTGGTGTCTCTATAATTCGCACCAAAAATGGACGAAAACACAGCCAACTGACCTTTCTGCCAAATGCCTCGCCAAGGAAAGACGGAAGCATTTCTTTTCGAAATTGATACTTCGCTTCCCACAACCTAGACCTTGGGTCACTCTCCGAGGATCCCTCGTCCAAATACCCTAGGATACTGGGAAAGCCAACGTCTGTCGAAGTTTGACTGCTTACGGCCTTGGGATGGATGTACTGGTAATGTGCTATCTCTGGGTCCATGGCCACGAAAAATTCATCGCAGGGGTCATATAACTCGCCGGAGAAGATCCACTTTTGGAGGATGGTGAAAAACGGTTTCGAGACCTGGTCAAGTCCAATCAGGGCTAGTGGTTCGGTTCCAAATGAATTGCCCGCATACTTCTTCCAAAAGCTGATCCGTGAACTTGCGCACGAAGGGGTCACCGTTATCGGTGTAGCTGTGAATAATGCTGACCAAAGCGCCACCGTGTGCATCTGCGGAAAGTCAGTGAATTCGTCTTCCATGGTATAACGAGCTGTGGTACCTTTGGCACCCTCTACACAGACACTCATCATCCGCATCCTCAGCCTCCAATCGTCGATCCAAACATCCAACCTCTTCAGGGTCAAGCCTGTCTCCTCCTCGGCATGATCGTTCGTGGGGGTGAAGCCAGGCTGATCTAGTGAACCGTCGGTCTGGTCCAATACGCCCATCTGGGATTCGAGGATGGCAACCAGGCGGTAATACTCGGTCAGCTGAGTTTGAAGGTGATGACACAAGCTCTGTTCGATCCTGCCTACGCCGGATTTTCCTTCTTTCTCCCGGACGAAGGCATGAACGCGGGTATATAAGTGGCCAACTTCAGCCAGCCGATGGATCAGGGCCTTCGTTGGTTCCAAAATGCGGTATCTCTGAACGGATGAGACGGGATACATCCGTACAGGATAGCAACTTACAGGATCGCCCACAAATATGACTGAATTCTTGTCCTCCGATTCGCGGGAAAATTGGACGTACTTCCCCGAGATTCCCTGCAAAAGATATAGAGTATCTCGAAGGAGTAGATGTTCTGGAAGAACTGGTACGCCTATACGCGTGTCAGAATGCGAAACGTCTTTGATGCAGAGGTCCGCACCTTGGACCGCACGGAACTCTTTGAGTTTATCTGCGATAGATCGCCCCTTCCGTGGTCGTACGACGGTCGAAAACTCTGGGGTGGTTTTCGCGGGGCTGGGTATCACAGCCAAGGTTGGTGGAGGCACGAGCGCTGGCAGGTAGTTCGATCCATTTGTTATTGATCGTGAGCTTGATGAGGCCAGGGCATGTAGGAATTGCAGCGACGCGTTTTTCCTCGATACAGCAGGCTAGCTCGTCGTGAATACAAAAATAAGGTGCAAGGACGCGATCTCTAGCGCACTTGGTCAAGCAGTCGCGAGAGCAGATTTGTGAAGCGGAGGGCTGATGCGCCTGATGGGTTCGACTGGTTAACTTTAAGCGATACGCCGATGTCAGCACCAACGCTTGGAGGTTTTCAACAACGCATGCACGACTAACGGTGTTTCTTTATGTTATCCGACAGCTGGCCGGTGTCAAGCTCCCTCGATTTGCCTATGTGACTGGTGCGGACAATGGTCATTTATGGTTCAACATTTTCCAGTGAGTCTCTGCTTCTTTCACTGACCTTGTGAGGATATCCCTGCAGGTTGCGATCAACTCTCTCCTTATTTCGTTGTCTGTCCTCGCCTGCGGAACGATGGAGAGGACGAGCGAGTCGAGTGAGTCCATCGTGGAGAAGCGGATGGGAGTTTCTTTCCAGATAAGGAAGGCTGGTGTCTCCCACCTTTTTCTAGAACGACGAGACGAAGAACAGCAGCTGAGGCGAATCGACCCCCGTCCATCATCCGCCACCACCACGAACGCAATGGATCGTGCAAACTCCGTACCTTCCAACAGCCAGCGACCGGTCTCGAGCCCCGGAACATTCGCTTATCAGACCAGGCTGCTTGAACGGACAACGTCTCAACGGAGTACGACATCAACCCTTTCCAGGTCTAGTTCTGCATCCAGCAGGTCTTTTCAATCCCCGAGCAGTACAGGGTCGTCTGGCGCGCATACCACGACGAGGCGATGGACACCCTCACATCGCTCCGGAACCAGTATGGACCTCGTACGAGGAAGGTTTGAGGAACGGGCGAAACCAGAGGTCATCCCCGAGGGAAAATACAATCCATCTGACGCGACGGATGACACCGCCCATAACCCGACAAAGAAATCATTCTATGACAGTGGGCCCGAAACTCCTAGGTCACCAGACCAACCCTCCTTTAGATCTGTACAAGAAGATCAGCCACCTACATTCACTCTTCCAAGCTCGAAACGGCATACGCTGCCTGCTACCATAACCACTTTCCCCCTCTCTCCAAACACGACTGGTGTCAGTGTGGTTTCTCCCGATCCCCCGTCGTCAGGTTTATCTTCTGGTACCGTCAATCGCATCCGACTACCCAACTCCAGCCCTAGTCCCTCCTCCATCGTCGAAAAGCTCAACAGTGTAGCCGCCAACTCGGAACCAACTCCAGCCATTCGACAGTTTCCGCGCACACAGCGATCTAATACCTTAGAGAGCACCTTCCAGAGCGCCCGCGACACTTTTTCCAAACTACCCGAGCAGACCTCTTTGACCTCCCCTCCATACCCTTCAACACATAGCCCCGCTAAATCCGCACCTTTGAGAACAAGACCCACCTCTATATCTGGTTTCGGTTCGATCATTGCAAATGGCACTTCTCCACTTGAAGATCTGGGAAACCGACCACTGAGGCCTTACATTCGTTCGACGAGGTCTGTCTCACCAGAGAAATCCTCTGCCGACAGGACCTCCCTTTCTTCTCAGCCGTCTCACCAACCCTCACCGGAACCGCCGGTCTCGGCACCTCGTATTTACCGAAGCTCGTACATGGCAAACAAGAAAGGTACTTACGGCGAAACCCTCACGACCGGTCGAAGGTTGGGTCGACATCTGCCTCGTATTGCCAGCGGTGATGCGAATGATGATTGGGTGGCTAATGAACCAGAGAAACCTCTCCCATCCCCAGTCCCAGAACGACCGTCGCCCTCTCGGGTCAAGGAGTCATATCTGCCTCCTTCCTCACCAGAGCGGCAGTCCCCTTCTCGGGTCAAGGAGTTGTATTTCCCACCTTCTTCACCAGAGCGGCAGTTACCTTCTAAAGCCAGGGAGTCGTATCTGCCACCTTCTTCACCAGAGCGGCAGTCACCTTCTAAAGTCAGGGAGTCTCGTTTACTACCTTCTTCACCGGAGCGGCCGTCTTTTGATAAGCGACCCTCTACATCTACGCTGGATGCGTTTTCGCATCTGGATGAAGAGCGACGAAAACGTCTAGAAACTCGCGAGAAGAGGCGACAGGGTATTTGGGGAGGGCCCGGCGCTCTTCCGACAATCCCCACATCGCCTACGAAACATGATATAATAATCCCCAGTGCTGTGTTGAACCCTACACCAGACGTTGCTGGTATTCCCGGGCGGCTGAAGCTCTCTCGAAAGACCCCCGCCGCTGCCGCTGCCACCCCACTCCCATCCTCACGGTTGACGAGAGGTCTTTGGGCAGATACTCAACGACACCTCATCCAAGCGTACGAGTACTTGTGTCATGTTGGAGAGGCGCAGCAGTGGATAGAAGGTTGTCTGGATCAGGAACTTGGCTTCGGCGTTGTGGAGATGGAAGAGGAACTGAGGAACGGTATCTTTCTAGCCAAACTCGTGAGGAGATTCAAGGGTGAAGCAGGTGCCCGGCGCATCTACGAGGTTCGAACGCGTTTTTCTCCTGTTTCGTGATCGCTGAGTGCGTGGTTCTAGGCGCGGAAACTGGATTTCAGGCATTCTGACAACATCAACTATTTCGTCGATTTCGTTCGTAACGACGCTAGGCTACCCGAGGTAGTATACCCCCCTCCCGCCCGAACTCCACCCCTGACGATTTCCAGTGCTTCATCTTTGAATTGACTGATCTCTATGAAAAGAAGAATTTCCCAAAGGTCATATACTGTATCCATGCTCTAAGGTGAGTAATGCTGTGCTCTTGTGCGATATCTTCACTCATTTTTGCACAGTCACCTACTCGCTCGTCGCGGCATGGCTGAACGTATTGGCAATCTATTGGGTCAGCTCCAATTCTCGGATGATCAACTCCAGAAAACCCAGAAAGGTTTGAAGGACGCTGGCGTCGCGATGCCTAATTTTAGCAACGTCGGTCGGGAGCTTGCGAAAGAGATCAACGAAGAACCGGAGGAAGAGCCTGAAACTGAGGACGAGCGTAAGGGGTTTCACTGTGGATTCCGCAGTTCGCTGATAGTCGCTCCCAGGCCGAGACCGTCTGCTCCTGGAGAATGAAGAGTCTATCGTCGGTCTGCAAACTATGGCACGCGCCTTCCTAGCTCGCAAAGCCCAAGCCACCCTTCAAGCGCGGCTTCGTCTCGCCGAGCGTTATGGTCGCAAGGTTCAGGCTCAATGCAGGGGTTTTCTCGTTCGGGGGAAGCTACAACAAGCAAGGCAACAACATACGGACGTCACGCCGCGCATGATCGCAATCCAGGCTGCTGCCCGGGCGGTTCTCGCTCGCAGGGCTTGGTACCAACGATTAAGGCGGATTCGTAGCATTTCTAATATCGCCGTCAAGATCCAAGCCCAAGGAAGGGGGGTTATCCAGAGGCGACGGTTCCGACTGTTCAAGGGAGCACTTCAGCGTGGCACTGCTGCTTTTGTCAAGCTTCAGTCCATCGCCCGAGCCCGGGTCGTCAGGAAGTCTCACCAGCAAGTCGCCAAAACTTTCAGCCAGAGAATCGTCATGAACTCCGTCGTCAATACCCAAGCTGTTTGTCGTGGGGTGCTAGCTCGTCGCAGGATCCAAGGGCACATGTCCCTCTTACAGCGTATCCTTCCCGAGGTCATCGGTCTCCAGGCTCAAGCAAGGGGTGTTCTCGAGCGACGTATGGTTGGCAGGCAACTGGCGAAACTTGACGACATTTCAGACATCATTGTTCGGATCCAGGCTGCCGCCAGGACGTATCTCGCTCGCAAACGTCTGCTCATCCTCATCCGGAACCTTCGCAAAGCGACCGCCGCTATCATCAACGTCCAGACTCGTGCTCGAGCAAACCTCGCAAGACAGAGACACAAGGTGATGGCTAAGGCACTCTCTGAAGTCAAGGTGGTCTCGTCCGTCAACAGCTTCCAGGCTCGTGCCCGGGCCGCCTTGTCCCGAGCCAAGCACAGGGAGACCGGAAAGAAGCTCGATTTTGTTGAGCCTGACGTGGTTGGGTTCCAAGCCGTCTGCCGAGGTGCACTTGTTCGTCTGGATTACTTCGCGTGGAGAGATCACCTGTGGGCAAGCGAAGATGTCGTCATCCTTCTTCAAGCTTTACTTCGAGGTGCTATTCAACGCGGGAAGTTCCAAGCAAAGGCTAGGTACTACCGGGAGAATCTCAAGCAAGTCATCCACATCCAGGCCCTCGTCCGTGCGAAGGAAACAAGGGAGCAGTACCGCCAGCTCACCCTTGGAACGAACGTCAGCGTCGGAACAATCAAGAACTTCGTACATCTCCTCGACGATTCCGAAGCCGATTTCCAGGAAGAGCTGACTGTCGAGGGCCTCCGCAAGAAAGTCGTTCAACAGATCCGTGAGGTTCAGACCTTGGAGAATAGCGTGAACGAGTTGGACACGAGGATTGCCCTGATGGTGAACAACGCTAAGACGTTTGAAGAGCTCGCCCGCGTCAAGCGCAGGCTCGGTCGTAGCGATGCCGCAACGATCAGCACCACTCGAGCCTCCATCCTCGCCGCCCACGGCGACCCATTTGCCGGCCCCAGCACTCTGGATCATTCAGCAAAACGGAAGTTAGACCTGTACCAACAACTGTTTTACTTGCTCCAGACCCGTGGGGAGTACCTCGCAAAGCTCTTCTTGAGGGTTTCCGGACGTGACGTCGACGAGAAGACTCGCAGGTTGATCGAACATGTCACTTTGACGCTGTTCGGATACGGTCAAGACAGGAGGGAGGATTACCTTCTTTTAAAGATGTTCCAGGCAAGTTTCATCCGCAATAATAATCATTCTGGTGCTGAAGCTCGGACTCCCAGCACTCGGTCATCCAGGAAATCCAATCTGCGGATACTTTGGCAGATGTTCGTCAGGGCCACCCTATGTACATCAACGTCGCGGTACAGTACATCCGACCCAAGCATTCATTCTACATCCGAGAATCACTGAAGAAGCTGATCTTGGAGGTCGTAGAGGCAGATGACCTTGACTTGGAAGTGGACCCCTCCATCGTACGCCCCCGTCGACCGTCACTTTATGAATTCTGTTAACAACACAGTCTCTCAGATCTACCGCACTCGAGCTTCGGCTGAAGAGATGCGGACTGGCGTCCACCGACCGGACAAGGACCTACCTTTCTACCAGGCATTGAATGATCCGGACACTCGCGCAGAGTATATCCGCCGTGCGCCCATCTTTTCAACTCCTGCATTCTATTGAAGCTGATGGATCAATGATGCAGATCTTCAAGTGTTGCAATGGTGGAGCGAGAGCTTTGTGACGGCGATTGTCAACTCGACAAACAAAGTACCATACGGCATGAGATATCTCGCCCGAGAGACTCTCGCTGCACTCACGGATAAGTTCCCCAATGCCACCCAAGAAGAATACGCTTCGTGCCTCGGTAGGCTGATCTACTACAGGTCTATCAACCCTGCCATCATGTAAGTCTCTACTATACGAGTATCCGCGATTTCCGTGAACCATTCTCCCTAGCACCCCGGAAACCTTTGATATCGTTTCCTCTACCATCGATGTCGAATCTAGGAGGAACTTGGCTCAGATTTCTCGAGTATTGACGCAAGTATGCAGTGGTATGGAGTTCGGCGACGATAACCCTTGTTTCCTGCCTGTGAATGACTTCGTGAACAACGCTATTGGCCAGACGTCGACTTGGCTCATTGAGGGTAAGCATACATATTTCACTACATTCCTGGGATCCTTAGCTGTACGCCTGTTCTCCCTTCACAGTTGCCAATGTTCCGGAGGTCGAGACGCAGTATCACGCTCACGAGTTCCTGGATGCGACCGTCCAACCTAAACCCATCGAGATTTCGCCGAACGAGGTTTATTCAATCCACAGGGTACTTTCGGAGCACCTGGACTATTTGGTAGGTATTCGTAGATCAAGTGCAACACACCTTTTCTGACATATGGCAGGCTCCTGAACGTGACGATCCCCTTCGAACGATCCTTGGCGAACTAAACGGTGTGCCTACCGTTGGCAATAACGAACTCACTGATGCTCGAGACCACCCTATCACTCTTGAACTCACCAATCGGTTTGCCAACGTCCGAGATCCTCACGCAGATGAGAAGGCACTGTGGGTTCAGGCCAAACGGGCGGTGTTGGCTATTCTTCGCGTTCAACCGTCCAAGGACCTTGTCGAATCGCTGATGCAAGCAGTCACCGAAGAGCACGAGATTGCGTGGGACTCGATCTTGGAAGAGATGGAGATCGAGCAGTACCGACAGAACCGCCGCATGCCATCCACAACTGCAGCTGATGCAGCTTACAGGCTGGAGGACATCAGATCGTGAGTTTATGTTAGCAAGCCATTCATTGAACTTTATTTACACCGCGCATGTAGGATGACCTTCCGAGAAGTGAAGGCCCACGCCATTTTCTATCTCCTTGAGTTAGAGAAACAAGGAAAGATAATTCGAGACGATGGGTATCAAGGGATCCTCAACGCCATTGCCAGTGATGTACGCAGCAAGCACCGCAAGCGCCTCGACCGTCGGCAGGAGAAGGAGTATATGAGGGGAGCCCTGAAGCAGTTGTCGGAGAGGAAGAAGTTCTTTGAGGAGAAGATCGAGAGCTACAATGCTTTCGTCGATGGCGCTATGAACACCATGCAACGGGGAAACCAGAGGTGAGCAAATTGTCCGGATATTCCTCCCTTTTTCTCATCGGCATTCTTCGCAGAAAACGGTTTACGCTTCCCTTCTCCAAGCAATCAAACCATCTTCGGGACCTCCAGCGTGCGGGTAGTGTTCCCCAGTTCGGCTCCTTCATCTACAGTGCCAAGTCTTGGTACGATAAGGGTATCCTCATCTCCATCGACAAACATTCCCCCATGCAATTTGACAAGATGGAGGTCATCCTGTCTTCCAATTCCGTTGGGGTTTTCAACATAGAGATCCGTAACAACGCTATGGGCATAAGCAACAGGATCGCTCAGGCCGACGTGAAGATGGAGGATTTGCTGCAAGCCCAGTATCAAGATCGCGCGTCGCTTTCGTTGTGCAATGACCAGGTTAAGTTCCATTTGGAGTCGTTGTTGTATCAGGTCAACAAAAAGTGCGTAGACTGCCAGGCCCCATTTTACACGAAAGGTTGCTGATTGCATGCTTAGGTTCTCTGCTTGATGCTTTCCACCCACATATCGTTGTCCTTTTCACCTACGCTTTCGATTGCATTTTATCATGATCTCTCTCAAAGTCTATTCTTGTTTTCCTTCTCGTACCTCCTGACGACATCTGACGACCCCAGCCCCTTTCTCTCGCATCTTTAGGTTCCCACGCATATAACTGTAACGAATTATTTTATGTACCGAAAGTCTGTATCATCGAATCTTTAACAAGTAGCACTTATAATATGCATGTTGTACTGTCCCGGATTGCGGGATGCCGTCGATCGAGTCAGGTCACATTCATCTTATCACTGCTACCTCAGTATGGACGGGAGAAGGAGGAGCAAATTCCGTCCCTGCATCGACTTGCACAACGGACAGGTCAAACAAATCGTCGGGGGTACGTTGTCAGATGACGATCCAAATAGCTTGAAAACGAACTTCGTGGCGAGGTATATTTCCTTTCCCTGGTCTCCGACTCGATTCATCCTACAGCCGTTTGATGGTTGTTGGACAGCGAATCTCCTGCTTACTACGCTCTGTTGTACCGAAAACATGGATTAGAAGGTGGACATGTAATCAAACTGGGAAAGGGTAACGATGAAGCCGCGAGAGACGCACTCAATGCCTGGCCAGGGGGACTTCAGATCGGCGGTGGCATCACTGAAGCGAACGCACAAGAGTGGTTGGACGCAGGTGCTTCCAAGGTATGTACCTCAAGTTTCTCACTTATCGTAACCGACCGAGCTGGCCTCAGGATTTTGTGGGCAGATTATCGTGACGTCTTACTTGTTCTCTGAAGCGAAGTTTTCGTTGGAGAGATTGCAAAAGGTCTCATCCCTCGTTGGAAAAGACCGGTTAGTGGTCGATGTCAGGTGTGTACCGTGGGGGGCTTCCGTAACAGGAGGTTCTGATCACGTTGCAGCTGCAGGAAGAGAGGAAATGGGTGGTTTGTCGCAATGAACAAATGGCAGGATATCACGGATATGGAGGTTTCGCGAGGTGAAGCAAGTTGGGAAGAGCAGCGAATTACACGCTGACAACTATCTCTGCTACAGATTCTCTGGACCTCCTCTCACAATACTGCAGTGAATTTTTGGTTCACGCTGCGGATGTGGAAGGACTGTGCCAAGGGATCGACGAGGATCTTGTCACCAGTTCGTCGATCGTCTTTTGCATTACGGATCTTCTGTCCTTACGTCCGAGACAGGGCTGGGAGAATGGGTCAAGGTGCCGACGACATATGCCGGGGGTGCAAAAGGTAAACTATTATTGGCTCTCTGGGGTTGTGTGGTACGGCTTACCGACCCGTCATCCGTAGATATATCTGACCTGGATCTCGTTGATCGATTGTCAGATGGCCGTGTTGATCTCACGTATGGAAGGTAAGATTACATCTCCTTCTCCATTCTACGACCCTAAGAGGCTTTACAGTTCATTGGACATTTTTGCTGGATCGTTGGTGAAGTTTGACGAGCTCGTAGCTAAAAGTCTGTCTGTCGTGGAGTCAGAAGGGTTAGCCGAGGAATAATCGAATCATTTCATGTGGCAGTGACGTCTTGGGCGAAGTGGCATGACGCGCTTAGCCTGGCAACCGGTACCCCGTTCATCGGCATTCTGTCCTCTCCCCAGATTCCTCTACTGTCCTTCGCTCAGCAAGCTTTCGACAACCTGAGCGTCGGTGGCGCCCACCGCGTCAAGTCAAATAGCCGACAGCGC
>Ga0307515_10002588_pt1 | contig 39033 bp, 30 predicted proteins | sample 17_EM_MG_FD_194513 | JGI IMG/M metagenome (GOLD analysis project Ga0307515, IMG submission 194513) | Populus trichocarpa ectomycorrhiza microbial communities from riparian zone in the Pacific Northwest, United States - 17_EM | ecosystem: Host-associated > Plants > Roots > Unclassified | place... | reverse complement strand
CGCTGCGGCTGGCTGCCACTATGTATGCGTTCATTTTATCGAGATTTTGTACTTATTAAAACTTAGTTCCTTAACACTTTTCCGCCTGTTAAAATAGATTGTATCCGCTCAAGCGTTTTCTTTTCGGCGCAAAGCGAAATAAAGGCTTCGCGCTCAAGGTTCAGCAAATACTCTTCGCTGACTATCGAAGGCTGAGACAGATCGCCTCCCGAAAGCACATAGGCCAGCTTCTGGGATATTTTTACGTCATGCTGGCTAATGTAGTTGCCGCTGTACATGGTATTGGCGCCCACATATCCAAGGCCAAGGGCCTGCTTGCCCAATACCCTGATATCGCTGCGCGGAATAGGCTGCACATATCCCTCATTTGCCATTTGCAGGCATTGTTGCTTTGCTTCGGCAAGTAACCTGTCGCGGGATACCACTACCACATCCCTACCTTTTTTAAGGTACCCGAATTCAAAAGCCTCATAGGCCGATGTGGATACTTTTGCCTGGCCAATGGTTAAAAACCTGTCGCGGAAATTATTCAGTTCAACATCACCTTCCTGTAACTCATCTGAGAGCCGGAGGGCAAATTCTTTTGTTCCGCCGCCACCGGGTATCAAACCAACGCCAAACTCCACCAAACCCATATACAATTCTGCATGGGCTACCACTTTATCGGCATGCAAACACATTTCGCAGCCGCCACCCAAAGCCATCTGGTGAGGGGCTATCACAACCGGGATAGCCGAATAACGGATCCGCATCATGGTATTTTGGAAGGCCTTTACTACTGCGTTCAGCTCGTCAAACTCCTGCTCAACGGCCATCATAAATATCATACCTACATTTGCCCCGGCGCTAAAATTGGCCCCCTCGTTTGATATTACCAGGCCTTTGTAGCTGGTTTCGGCAAGGGTAATGGCTTTGTTAATGCCTTCAATTACCTCGCCGCCTATGGTATTCATCTTAGTATGAAACTCCAGGTTTAGTATACCATCGCCAATATCGGTAATGGTAGTTCCGCTGTTTTTCCATACGGTATTTGCAGCGCGGATGGTATCCAGCAAAATCAATCCCTCGGTACCCGGAATTGTTTTATAGTCCTTAGCCGGAATATCGTAATACAAGCGTTTTCCGTTCTCAATTTTGTAAAAGCTTTTTGCACCTGCGGCAAGCATATCATATACCCATTGGGCAGGTTTGTTGCCGGCTGCTTCCATGGCTTTTACCGTATCCTCAACACCCAGCGCGTCCCATTTTTCAAAAGGGCCCATTTCCCAGCCAAAGCCTGCCTTTGTGGCTGCATCTATTTTATAAAGTTCGTCGGCTATTTCGGGAATACGATTACCGGCGTAAGCAAATAACTCATAAAACGTTGCCCGGTAAAAATCACCGGCTTTATTTTTTGCAGCTATTAATATTTTGAGGCGGGCCGGAAGACTGTCAACCGTCTTGGTGGTTTCCAGCGAGGCGAATTTCACTTTCTGAGAAGGCTTGTATTCCAGCGTTTTTAAATCGAGCGCGTAAAACTGGTTTACGCCGTCAACTTTTTCCTTTTTATAAAAACCCTGGCCTGTTTTACTGCCCAGCCAGTTATTTTTCACCATTCCATCTACAAATGATGGCACTTTAAATAATTCGCGTGCTTCATCATCCGGCGCGTTTTGATAAAGGCCATTGGCAACGTGCACCATGGTATCTAAGCCCACCACATCATTGGTGCGGAACGTTGCCGATTTAGGGTGACCTATTACCGGCCCGGTTAGCTTATCAACCTCTTCCACCGTCATGCCAGTTTTCTCTACGTATTGCAGCACACTCATGATGCTGAACACTCCTATGCGGTTACCGATAAATGCAGGGGTATCTTTAGCCAAAACGGTGGTTTTACCAAGATATTTGCTGCCATAGTCCATCAAAAATTCAACAACACCTGTTGATGTTTCTTTTATGGGGATGATCTCCAATAATTTTAAATACCGGGGCGGGTTAAAAAAGTGGCTGCCGCAAAAATGCTTTTTGAAATCATCGCTCCGGCCTTCGGCCATTAAATGTATGGGGATACCGGATGTGTTTGATGTAATGAGCGTGCCGGGTTTCCTGTATTTTTCTACCGTTTCAAATACCTGGCGTTTAATATCAAGCCGTTCAACCACTACCTCGATAACCCAATCGCAATCGGCAATTTTGGGCATATCATCGGTAAAATTCCCGGTGGTGATGCGTTTGGCAAATGATTTAAGGTAGATGGGCGACGGATTGGATTTTAAGGCAAAATCCAGCGCATCATTAACAATTTTATTCCGGGCTTTTTTATCGTCCGGCGGGGCATCTTTAGGTACAATATCAAGCAACAGCACCTGTACGCCGGTATTTGCGAAATGGCAGGCTATGCGGCTGCCCATCACTCCCGACCCCAGTACTGCAACTTTTTTTATAATTCGTTTAGCATCCATCAGTAAAGCTTGTTTATTAAAATTTTATTTATTCGGCCCGCGACCAGGTAGTTGTACGCCCAAACAGCGAAATGCCGATGTAGCCGCGGATATCTAAGGTTTTACCCTTATAGGTTATTTTGCAGGAGTAAGTTTTACCATTCAGGGGATCATAAATGGTACCGCCTGTATACTTTTCGTCCCCGTCTTTTTCAAAATCGGCCAATACAGGTAAACCCAACCGGGGCCTTGTGCGCAATTTTTCGTCAACGTTCATTTCGTCGACTTTTGGTTTGCCGTTTTTAAGGGGTTCTTTAAGCCACACCACCTTGCCATAAAACTTACCATTGCTTTCTTTTGTGATCTGGATTTTGGCGCTTTTTACATCGTTATACCACATGCCCTCAATTCTGTCTGCCTGTGCTTTTACGCATACGCTTACCGATAGCAGAGTTAGCAGGATTAGTGCAAAACGGATAGGTTGTTTTTTTGATACAGACATCGCTTCAGGTATTATTTTTACAAAAAAACCATCTCTTTTTTTTGAGGCATATCCATGATTTTCAGATTTACAAAACAGTAATCCCGGCATCAGAAGCCGTCTCTTCAAAAAGAAACAGGTAGAATTATAAAATGATTAAAATAATTTAGCCCCGCTAATTAACGGGATGGTTTATAATAACAAATATCAGCTAATGCAGCGCTTAACAAAGGTCTAAACGGCGGAAACATTTGTCAATATTTCGGAAATTAAAGTTACCCCCTTTTGTTTGATAATTGCGTTATTAAATAATATTAAGTCTTAAGTATTAAGTAGGAATTGTCATTTTTGGTTTAAAGGCCGTCTAAATTTGGTTTGCTAATGTTTTTTATACTGCTAATAAAGGAAGAATGACGTATATCGCATGGCGGCTACGACTCACCCCGCCAGGCTACGCCGGCGACCCTCTCTCCGGCTGCGCCGCAAAGAGGGTTTTGGAAATTTATATTTACAAATATCTGATTATAAAATAATTACAAACAAAAACCCTCTTTCCACCGCAGGTGAAGAGAGGGTGGTCGGGCGTAGCCTCGACCGGGTGAGTCGTAGCCTGCGTTCAAGCGAATGTTTATGTAAATTCCAATGCATGATGGATGGTACGAAGCAATAACAGTCTGTTTTTTATATTCAGATAGCATCTTAGAACCTAAAACTTCCCACTCAAGACTGTCCACCTTTCAGGGTTGCTACTAAATTAATATAAAGCTGCATCGCAACATCGGCGGCCATACCTTGCAGTTTTAACCAGGCGTCATATTTTGCTTTGGCAACAAAATCAAACATACCCGGGTATTTTGGGCATTAATATCGCCTTCTGTTGCCTGTTTGTACAGGCTATACAAGCTTAGCAATGTTTCGTTATCTGGTTTCGATGGCAGTTGTTTGCTTTCGGCAACCGCTTTTTCAAATGCATCTTTTAAATCAGTCATGGTAAAATTGGGATTTATGACGTTTTGTGTGGGTTATTCTATTTCGGTTAGCTTCTACATAACGTTTCCTAAGGGCCATCGGCCCGAAACATATTGTTGCCACGGGTTTCAACCCGTGGATGATTGGCCAAAAAACCACAAGAGTGCCATCGGCACGGCCCATGTTTTGGTGTAAATCCAGGTATTTTCATTTCGTTTAAACGATATACGCATTAAATAATATGGATCGAGCCTACGGCTCTCTATCATTTTCTTTGCTTTTTTCCACGGGTTAAAACCCGTGGCTACAAAATTGGCCGAGGCTACGCCTCTGATTCGTATTGAACAAGCCACGGCATGTCGACAAAATATATCTTTAGAAACTGATTAGCCTTTACATCGATGTTACTCATGCAAAATATCATAGCATCTTAAATATTATTCGCTGGCAGGTTTGCGTTCTTCAATATAATCACTACTTCTGGGTGCATTCATAAACATCTGGCTTAGTTCTGCGGGTAGTATGGCAAGTCTGCGTTTCTCCATATCTATCCAGGCGCCTTCGGCATTTACTATTGCGGCTTTAACGCCATCGCCCCGGTATAACTCGTGCCTTATTGCCCAGCGGGAACCGTCGGGCCGTGAGCTTACAAGTTCGCAGCTTACCCTGATCAGGTCGTTAATCCCAATCTCGCGCAGGTAAATCAATTCTTCCCTGAACAGTACGGGCCCTATTTTATATTCGTAAAGCTTGGGAAGTTTTAAACCCAGGTTTTCCAGCATGGTTATACGTGCCTGTGCTGCAAAATCGGCATAAGCGGAGTGCCGCATGTGCTGGTTGGAGTCTATTTGCGACCATAATACCTGGCCTTCATAAAAAAATTCCATAACCCTATTGTTTTATTTATGCTGTTGTTTAAACTTCCTGACGGCTGCCGTCAGCCTTGGTAAAATCTCCATTGCGTCGCCTACAACACCGTAATTGGCAGCTTTAAAAAAAGGAGCTTCCGGATCTTTGTTAATTACTACAATGGTTTTTGAACCGTTAACCCCCGCCAGGTGTTGTATAGCGCCTGAGATGCCTACCGCTATATATAAATTAGGGCGAACTGTACCGCCTGTTTGGCCAACATGCTCGTGATGTGGTCGCCAATGCGAATCGGCTACCGGGCGTGAGCAGGCTGTGGCAGCACCCAATTCTTTTGCCAGCTCTTCCAATATACCCCAGTTTTCGGGGCCTTTCATGCCGCGCCCGCCGGAGACAACCAGTTCGGCATCAGCAAGCGCCACCTCGCCGGTCACTTTATTTACAGCCTTCACATTTACGCCAAAATCTTCTTCGCCAAAGCTCATATCCAATTGCTCAATAACTGCTTTCCCTTCAATTTTGACCGCCGGGAAAGTATTCGGCATCAGCATAATTACTTTTACATCGCTTAAAATATTCACATAGGCGAAAGCTTTGCCCGAGAATACGGCTTTTTTAATCACAAATCCTTTTTCGGTATCCGGGTACGACAATGCACCCGCCACCAGACCGGCCCCTAATTTCACGGCCACCCGCGGGGCAACCATCCTGCCGCCGATATCATGAAGCGTTACAATTATTTTACTCCCTTCCTTTTGCGCTGCGGCAATCAATGCGCTGGCATACGCCCGTGCATGCAGCTCGTCTAACCGGCTATCGGCAACGTGTAAAACTTTTTGAGCACCATATTGGCCAAGGCTTTCCATTTCGGCAACGGTAACGGTGCCTAAAACAAGGGCAGTTACCGTGGTACCCGTTTGCTTAGCTATGTGCGCGGCATAGTGTACAGCCTCAAAATTTTTCTTTTTAATCGTTCCCCCGGTATGTTCTATCAATACAATTACAGACATTTTTTAAAGTTTTTTGGTTTGAGAAGTGCCCGGTACTGGTAACCGGACAATAAAATTCATCTTTGTGATTACTTTGGCCTCGGTGTGCAGCAATGCTACCAGTTCGTCCATATTATCGGAGCTTACCAATTTAATCCCGGCTTTGGCTGGTGGCAATTCATAAGCTAATATTTGGGTAAGCGGTGCTATTTTTGCAGGCACAACAACCTTTAACGGACGCGTACGCGCAGCCATTATACCACGCATATTAGGTATGCGGGCTTCGGCAACTCCTTTTTGGCAGGATATTACCACGGGTAAGTTACAGACATCGGTTTCCTCGCCGCCTTCTATTTCACGGGTTACCACTGCCGTATTACCTTCCAGCTGGATGCCCGTTGCAAAACCAACGTAATTGATATCCAGCAATCCGGCCAGCATGGTGCCTGTAGTACCGTTATTGTAATCGATAGACTCTTTGCCGCATAAAATAAGATCATAACCGGCCCCGGCAGCATACTCCGCTATATAACCGGCGGTTTCATAAGGATCATTGCTATCGGCATCAATGCGGACGGCTTCATCACCACCCAACGCCAGGGCTTTCCGGATTACCGGCTCAACATCAGCTTTACCTACGGTGATGAGGTGAACCTCAGTAGCTATACCGGTTTCCTTTAGTTCAATTGCCCGGATGAGGGCATACCATTCATCGTAAGGGTTAATTACGTAAGTAACACCATCGCTGCTGATGGCGGTATTGTTATCTTTTAGTACAATTTTAGTACTGGTATCCGGTACCTGGCTTATACACACTAATACTTTCATTATTAGATTTTTTTAGGTTGATGTTATTGAAATGACGGGCGGGTTGTTACTAAGGTGCTTTCGTATTAGACGAACATTCGGTTGAACGCTGGTTAAGACTCACCCCGGCTACGCTGCGCTGGCCGACCCTCTCTCCGGCTGCGCCGCAAAGAGGGTGAAAACGTATTTTTTCTTTTCTTTTCCGAGCCCCTCTATGCGACGCAGTCGGAGAGAGGGGCAGACGGGCGTAGCCTCGTCGGGGTGAGTCGTCGCCGCCATGCGATAAAGGTCGTTCCTCCCTCACTATCCCAGACTTACGAAGTTTTTAAAACTTCGTAAGTCCTTCGCCGGCTTAAAAACAATATTTATTTTCGGCTATCAGCTTTGCTGCAACATTCCTGCGTGCCTGGGTGGTATTAAAATCTTCGGTTTTGGTGAAGCGCTTAAGTCCCATCAGCATCATTCTTCTTTCGTCACCTTCGGCAAATGAGTTTAACGCTTCCTTTCCTGATTTTGCAAGATGTTCTGCCGCGTCATTAATATATACGCGCATAATATCCAGCTGTTCTTTGCAGGCTTCTTCGCCCCTTAAACCCACCAGCTTTTCTACCCGGAGTTGCAACGATTCGCTCACATAAAGCTCTATCAGCATGTCGGCCAGGTTCATCAGCACTTCCTGCTCTTTGCCCAATTGTGTCATCAGTTTTTGCACGGCGCCACCTGCTACCATTAATATGGCCTTTTTAAAATTGGCTATATATTTCTTTTCTTTTGCAAAAAGTCCGTCATCTTCGGCTGCGCCAAAATCGGGGATACTTACCAGTTCGCCTGCTACTTTTTGGGCAGGGCCCATCAGGTCGAGCTCGCCTTTCATGGCGCGTTTAAGCATCATATCAACCGTTAACAAGCGGTTAATTTCGTTAGTACCCTCGAAAATCCGGTTGATCCTTGAATCGCGATACGACCTATCCATCGGCGCTTCCGCACTATAACCCATCCCGCCGTAAATCTGCACGCCTTCGTCGGTTACGTAATCCAAAACTTCGGATGCATGAACTTTAAGAATTGCCGCTTCTATAGCATATTGCTCTGTTCCTTTTAATTTAGCTTTGGTTTCATCAAGCCCCGATGCCATTAACATTTCGGTAGCTTCCTCCATATTTTGGCAAGCCCTGTACACTGCCGATTCTGAAGCATAGGTGCGGATAGCCTGTTGGGCCAGTTTATATCTTATGGCACCGTATTTTGAAATGGAGCGCCCAAACTGTTCGCGCTCATTGGCATAACGTACCGATGCGGTAATCACATCCTTGCTTGCCCCTACCGTACCGCCACCTAATTTGATACGGCCAAGGTTTAATATGTTAACGGCTATTTTAAATCCATTCTGACGTTCGGAAAGCAGGTTCTCCACCGGTACTTTGCAATCGTTAAAAAACACCTGGCGGGTTGAGCTCCCTTTGATACCCATTTTGTGTTCTTCGGTATTCAGCGAAAGGCCTTCGAAATCTTTCTCGACAATAAAGGCGCTCAGATTTTCATCATCATCTATTTTGGCAAAAACGGTAAATACATCGGCGAAGCCAGCATTGGTGATCCACATTTTTTGACCTGTGATGAGGTAATGTTTACCATCAGCAGATAGCCTTGCCCTTGTTTTACCCGAGTTGGCATCCGAGCCTGCGGCTGGCTCCGTAAGGCAATAAGCGCCTTTCCACTCGCCGCTTGCCAGTTTAGGAACGTATTTTTGTTTTTGCGCCTCGGTACCGTAATATAATATAGGCATAGTACCTATACCTGTGTGTGCCGAAAACGCTACAGAGAACGAATGCCCGGCCCCCAATTTCTCGGTAACCAGCATAGATGTTTTAAAATCTTTACCAAAGCCGCCATATTCTTCGGGTACCGATATGCCCAATAACCCAAGCGCGCCGGCCTCGTCCATTAAATGCCGCATCAGTCCTTCCTCCTGCTCGTCAATACGCTGCAGGTTGGGTGTTACCTGCTGGGCAAGAAAATTGGTACATGTTTCGGCAATCATCAACTGCTCTTCATTCCATTCTTCCGGAATAAAAATGCTGTCTGCAGCGGTTTCCCTGATCAGAAACTCCCCTCCTTTTATGGCTTTCATTGGTTCAGTGGCATTCATAAATAAGTATTTAATGGTTGTGTTTTGTCCCGTTCTAAAATTTAGCCGATTATATTAATCACTATGTTATATCAGTAATTATCAGCATGTAACAAGCACCTTGGTTTAAAGGGCAGCAATTGGTTTTATAATCAGGAGTAAAATTAGCAGCGATCATAAACTAAAGAAAGGGCTGCAATGCGGAGATATTAGTCAAAAAGTCGGATTGGGTGAGTGGTTGATTAAGTTGATTGGGGGATTGAGTTTGTATCTGAATTATATCAGGCCACTTTGCTGTTGTGTTGCGCAACAGGTGAAACAGCAAAAAATATCATTTGCCTAATAATCAACAAATTACCGATTGCCATAATTTACAAACCGCAACAGTTTCATGTCTGAACCTGGATTAAACAGATCTTTTGGATTTTGATTTGCACCCAACCCAATCAACTGAATTCAACTCAATCAACCCGATACCGCCCTATAATCGGACGGTGACATTCCGGCATGTTTTTTGAAATATTTGCCAAATGAAGATTGATCGGGGAAATTTATTTCTTCGGCCACGCGGGCAATGCTGATGTCATGATTTCTTAATAATACTTTGGCCTCCAGTATTACCGCGTCGTCTATCCATTCGCCGGCTGTTCTGCCGGTAACTTCCTTAACGGTTTCTGTTAAGTGTTTAGGCGATACGCAAAGTTCATCGGCGTAATACTGCACGTTGCGATGCTCCTTATAACGATGAAAAACCAGGCCCTGAAAAAGTACATTGAGTTCCTGTTTCCTGGTTTGCTTACCTTTGATAATGATGTGCTGCTTTTCATAAATAGCCTGTATTTCATAAAGCAGGGTCATTAAAATACTCCGGGAAATTTCAACATTGTAAGGATGGTCTTCCCGGTCTAACTTTTTTTGTATTAATAAATAAATTTCCAGTATCATCCTGGCATCTGCATTATCCGGATAAATTACCGGGATGGATGAACTGTTAAAATAGCTAAACGATTCGAGGAAGTGACTGTTGACACTATTTTCGGTTAAAAAGGCTTTACTAAACACAACAAAGCGGCATAAAAAATCATCGCTGCTGTTATAAATCCTTAAAACATGAAATGGGGTTGCCAAAAGCATGGCATCGGGCCGGGCATCATATATCTGTAAGTTTACCTCTACCTTGGCTGTACCCCTTGTACAGATGCCTATAATATATCCATCCGAACGGTAAGGGTATTCGCTTAAACTCAATAACTGTTTTTCATCTACAACAAAAAAATCAGCGCCGGCCAGCTTGTCGGCGTATAGATCTGCAAATTTCGATAAGCTTAATTGTCCAATCTTGTTACTCATGCATTTTCAATATATGATATATTTATTGTATTCACTAAAAATACCCCAATTGTTAAAATTATAAGGCCGGTTTCCCATCAAATATCAAAATAAGTGTTATCCGACTTTTTGACTAATATCTCCGCATTATAGCCCTTTTTTTCTTTTCAATCCAAACTAATTTTATTCCCGATAGTTGCCAATTGCAATCCACATGCAATTGCCTATTGTTTAACCAATTATATTTTATGAGAAAAGTTTTACTCTTGATGCTTTTTATAGCACCGCTAATGGCTTTTTCCCAGGGTTTCCAGGTAAACCTGGAGGGACAAAAGCAAATAGGTATGGGCCATACCGGGGTGGGTACCCTGCAAGATGGCGCTTCCGTATTTTTTAATCCTGGCGCGGTAGCCATGCTACCCGAAAACTACATACAGGGCGGAATAAGCCCATTATTTTTTAAATCGGTTTTTAACCCAACAGGAACATCGGTGCAAAACCGGACTATCAATAAGGCTGCCACACCGTTCGAATTTTACGCTGTATGGGGCCCTAAATCATCCTTTTGGAAATTAGGGCTTGGTGTTTACACCCCCTTTGGCGGTTTAACCGATTGGGGCAATACCTGGCAAGGTAAATATGTATTGGAAAGCCTTGATTTAAAAGCAATTTATATCCAGCCTACGCTAAGCATTAAACTGGCCGATTTCCTGAGCATCGGCGGCGGTTTTGTTTATAACCACGCCAGCGTCGATTTGAAACGGGCTATCCCCCTGGCAAACAGCTCGGGCCAACCCGGGCAGGCCCAGTTGAAAGGCAGCGGCAAAGGCTACGGTTGGAATGCGGGCATCTACATTAAAACAGAATCGGGCATTACCGTGGGGATAACCCACCGTTCGCAGGTAAATACAACTATTGCCGGTGGTAACGCTATTTTTAATGTACCTGCATCAATACAAGGCAGTTTCCCGCAACCAAATACATTTACTTCAACTATTCCATTACCGGCAACTAATTCTATCGGCTTCGGTTTTTACCCTTGCAGCAAATGGATCCTGGCGCTTGATGTTAACCTGGTTAACTGGGATGCTTATAAAACGCTATCGTTTGATTATAAAACCAATACTGCGGCTTTGCAGGATACGCATTCGGCCAGGAATTACCAACAGGCGGTTAGTTTGCGCGGGGGCGCTCAATACAAAGCTACCGATAAGCTTGCCCTGCGTTTTGGCGGCGGCTATGCCAGCACCGCCGTTGCGGATGGCTATGTAACCCCCGAAGCGCCGGACGCTAACCGAGTTTATGGCACTTTAGGTTTAGGCTACACATTGGCCAAACACTTTGATATCGACATCTCCTTTGAATATGAGCACCTGATGCAGCGCACGCAAACCAATATCGAATCGCAACTATCGGGAACATTTAAAACCGAGGTATATATCCCTGGTATCTCATTGGCTTATCACTGGTAATCCTTAAAGAAATTAATACATGAAAACACTTAGACAGCATATTTATATTATTGCAGGGTTACTTTTATTAGGTGCCTGCAAGCCCCAGGTCAACACGCCAAAGCCGGTTGCCGGCTCGGCTGATTTCTCGCGGTACATATCGGTAGGCAATTCGCTTACAGCAGGCTATGCCGATGGCGGTTTATACCTGGCCGGTCAGCAGGTATCCTATCCCAGCATCATTGGCAAACAAATGCAATCGGTGGGCGGCGGAACATTTACCCAACCATTGTTCGGCACCGCCCAGTCAAACGGATCGGGCTATTTATCGTTAACAGGCTTTAATGCCGATGGTACCCCAATTACTACCGCGGTTACCACAAACCTGGGCATCCGGGGGCAGGTAGCTATTCCCGGTTTCGGAAATGTTACCTTGTATACCAAATATTCGGGTGATATTAATAACTATGGTGTACCGGGTATTAAGCTGATGCACATTACTTATGCGCCTTACGGCAATCTTAACGGCTATTTTGAACGCCTGCTGCCCGGCAACTCGCCAACAAACTCCACCACTTATCTCGATTTTGTGATGGCAAAACCATTTACCTTTTTCTCAAACTGGCTGGGTAACAACGACGCTTTAAGTTATGCGACATCGGGCGGGGCCGGCGATGTACTAACCGATAAAAACACTTTTGCTTATTTATACAATGTATTGATAAACACCCTTACCTCCAAAGGGCAAAAAGGCGTAGTGGCCACCATACCCGATGTAACTTCGATACCTTATTTTAATACCATCACCGTATCGGCAATACTGGCCGGAGTTCAAAAAGCGAATCCCGCAGTCCAGGCCCTGTATATTAAGGCCCTTGTTTCGGGGAGCAGCTATGCGCCGCGGGCGGCAACAACCAAGGACCTTATTGTGCTTACCTTCCCTACAAGCAAAATTGGCCAGCAGGTTACAACACCTTATGGTAACCTGCCTTATGGCTTAACGCCTTATACCCCTATTGATAACCAGTATGTGCTTGATGAGAAAGAGATTGCGCTCACCAGCGACTATGTTACCTCGTACAATAACACCATAAAATCTATAGCTACAGCAAAAGGGCTGGCTATTTTTGATGCCTACACTTTCCTGCGAAATATAAAACAGAACGGCATGGTTGTAGATGGCGTGAGTGTTAGTTCCAATTATATCAGCGGCGGCCTGTTCTCGTTGGATGGGGTACACCTTACACCGCGCGGTTATGCTATAGTGGCCGATGAATTTATCAAAGCCATCAATGATAAATACAATTCGTCTATCCCGCGGGTAAACATATCAGATTATAATGGGGTGAAGTTCCCTTGATGCAGTTGGCGGTTGGCGGTTTTCAGTTTGCAGTTCGCAATTTACAGTTGGCAAGCTGAGGAACATCTGATAATCGTTTTGATAAATCACAATTGCTACCTCAAAAAAGGATAAGATACCCACATGCGGGTAGCTTATCCTTTTTTTATGGCTGGGCTGTTTTTACTTTTTTTGTGCCTGGATATGTTCCTTCAGCTTTTCGTTACCGTTGATGGTTTTTAAACCTTCTTCGTAGCCTATCATAAAAATTTCATCTACCGCATCGGTATCAAAAATACCGTAGCCACCCAAATCGTGTGGCTCAATAACTATATCACACAACATTTTATGGGTATTAATCCCGGAGTTGATGGCTATCATAGCGGCCCTGTCAACCAGGTTACCAAATGATTTGATGGAGGTAACCACTGGTAAATGGTTACAGGATGAACCAATGATCAGGTCGCAATTGCCCACTAATGGTTCAACAGGAAAATTATTCAAAATCCCGCCATCTATATACATCCGGTTGTTAATTGTAATAGGCTTAAAAATCCCTGGTAAGCAACATGAAGCTAAAATTGCCATGTCCAACTCCCCATCGGTAAAGTAAACCAGCTTCGCTTCTCCCAGGTCAACGGCAGAAATGGTAATGTGCGTTTTGAGATTCTCGAAAGAATTATGCGGAATATACTTTGATATTAAAAACCTGGCTTTTAATATCGAAATCAAACCATCGCCGCCAAAAGACGGGCGCAACAGCTTAAGCAGGCTGTTATCTTTAATCAGCTGCAATACTTCTTTCGGGGCATACCCTTCTGCAAAAAAAGCTGCCGCTATTGCCCCCGCGCTTGTGCCCGATATATGCGAGAATTTAATACCATAATCTGTTAGCGCCTGCATTACGCCTAAATGAGACACGCCTCTTACACCGCCACCTGAAAGTGCCAGTCCTATCTTTTTAACCCTACTTTGATCGTTACCTGAATTCATTGTATTTTTTTTGCGTGCCACAGTTATTTGAGGCAGGGATACACATCTTACTTTATCCCAAATAAGGCTAAAAATTTCGTCAAATCATATTTTAATATGTTTTAAACTCAACAACAGGATACCTGGCGCTATAAGCAAATCCACAAAAACAAGATTTTGAGAAGTTTCGGGTGATGTAGTTTTAGGAATTGTTATTGGCTAACGCCTGGGCCTTTTTGCCCGTTGAGTTTTTAAGCCCTGGTCTGGTTTTCTGGAAAACGGCCTTACGGGTTCCTGTTTTTGTGGCGTTTCGTTCCCGGTAAACCGCACACTTATCGTCCGGCCATCTATATTGATACCGTCCAGCGCGTCAATTGCCCTTTTGGCGCCGGCGGGATCAAGCACCGTAACAAATCCAAAACATTTACTTTCATTGGTATCCTGGTCGCGGACAATCGTAAGCGTTCCTACTGTACAGTGAGTTGCAAAGAGTTCCAATAAACTGATTTCGTCCATTTCGCGTGAAAAGCCGACCACAAATAATTTAGCCATACGGTTAAAGGTAATTGATAAAAAATAAAAGTAGGGCCTCTTTCGTAAATTTATTTAAAGCCTTATCGTTGGCCCAGGTTGATATATTGCCCCGGCAGTTTTCCGCTTAATATGATTAAGCCAACTACTCAAACAAATTAAAAATAATTACAGCTATTTTTCAACTAAAAACATAGCTTTATCCTTTGAATACCCTGCTTATCTCAAACCATTTGTATACCTATGTTAAAAGTATCTTTCAGCCTGTTATTTGTTGTCGCCTTTTTAAGTTTGTTCGGCTTTTTAACGGGCACCATATCACAAAAAGACTCGGGGCAACCGCAGCATGCGTCAGCCTATCAAAAACCAGCCCATAGTGGCCAACACCCTGATTCATTGCATTGGCCAGTGGGTTTAACGGTAAATACCTTTACCGGGCCCGATCTTACGCCAAGCCCGGCCTGTATTGCCGCAGCGCCTACCGGCGAGGTATTTGTCGGCATTGACATGATGGGTTCATTAGGCAAATCACCCGGCAAAGGAAAAATTCTGCGATTGGTTGATACCGACAACGACGGCAAGCCGGATAAGCATACCGATTTTGCCTACGTGGACGATCCGCGGGGGATACTGGTAATGGGCGACCAGGTTTTTGTGATGCACACCGTTTTTAGTAAAGAAACACGCAAAGCAGCCGGCATGAACCTGGAAGTTTTTGAAGATAAGGACAGAGATGGCATTGCCGACGGGCCGCCTAAACCGCTTATTGAGCATATAAGCAACGCGCATATGCTGGCCGAACGTGGCACAGACCACGCCACTAATGGTATACGGATGGGCATTGACGGATGGATTTATATTGCCGTTGGCGATTTTGGCTTTCATGACGCCATTGACCGAAGCGGCAAAAAACTGACCATGCTGGGCGGGGGCATCGTACGGGTGCGGCCAGATGGCACGGAGATGGAAATATACACCCACGGCACCCGCAACATTTATGATGTGGCCATTGACCCTTACATGAACATTTTTACAAGGGATAACACCAACGATGGCGGCGGATGGAACATCCGTTTTTCTCACCACATTCAATCGGCCGAATATGGCTACCCCGTTTTGTTCCAGCATTTTACCGACGAGATATTGCCTGCCCTGGTTGATTTGGGTGGAGGGTCGGGCACCGGTTCGTTATTTATGGACGAACCAACCTGGCCCGAAAAATACAATCATGTACCCATGACTGCCGACTGGGGACGGAGCGAATTATATATTAACCGCGTAACAGCTGATGGCGCCAGTTTTCAGCAAAAAGAAGAAGAATTTATAGCATTGCCGCAAATTACCGACCTTGATGTAGATGGATCGGGACGACTTTATCTTTCGGCATGGGATGGTGCGGGTTATTCCGGCGATCCGGCCAAAGGCTATGTAATAAGGGCGGTACCCAGTAATTGGAGTTACAAAGCGTTTCCCGACCTTAAAGCAGCCTCAACAAGCGATTTGGCTGCTTACCTGAAATCGGCAAGCGCCGTAACAAGATTAACTGCCTCGCAGGAATTAATCACCCGGCCCGCTGACGAAGCCGGGAAGCTCTCGTTGGCTATTGCTACCGATAAAACCCTTCCATTATATGCCCGTGTAGCGGGTTTGTTCACTTACGCGCAGGCAACCCGCGAAAAAGGGATAACGACTTTGGTACAATTATCGGGCGATGCCGATTTAAGAGAATTTGCATTGAGGGCCATGGCCGACAGGAAGCAAGGCATAAAACAAGTACTTTTGGCGCCTTTTTTAGCAGGCCTGAAAGATCCGTCTGAACGCGTTAAGGCAGCGGCTATTGTTGGACTGGGCCGCATGGGCAACCCTGCCGCCGCACAGCCTTTATTAGCAACACCTGTCCCTGCCAGCTTTGCGGCACCGGGTAAAAATGAAGAAGGCCCACATGCCAAACCTAATTCTGCAATTATTCCGGCGCACCTGGCGGTAAAGGCCCTTGTTAGCTTAAACGCGGTTGACGATTGCGTAAGGGACATCGGAACCGAGCATTCTACCCTGGCGCTCTGGGCTTTAAGATACATGTATGATATCAAAGCAGTTGACGGTTTAATAGCTTCTTATTCGACAATTAAAAACGAAAAAATAAAAAAACAAATACTGGTAACCCTGTCCCGGTTGTACAAAAAAGAAGCTGATTATGACGCTTCCTGGTGGTGGGGCACAAGACCGGATTCGCATGGGCCCATTTATAAAGGCGTTACCTGGGATGGTTCTGCCCGGATTGAGCGGTTTTTAAAAGCCGAATGGACAAAATCGACCCCGAAAGGAAAACAGTTTTTTGCGGATTTAAATGCCCGTCATCAAATGGGGATTGCGGCGTTTGGCGGCGAAGAAAAAAGTGTAGCCACGAAAGAAGTAAAGGTAGATCTTGCAAAAATCGTTAGCAAGAAAGGTCAGATCGGGAAATCCTCTATCGAGGACATCATGCTGATGCTTGCGAAAATAAAAGGCGACCCTTTTAAGGGAAAGGTTCTTTTTGCCCGCCAGGGCTGTATAGCATGCCACAGTTTAACCAGGGCCGAAAAACCGAAAGGCCCGTTTATGGGACAGATAGGCTCCATCATGACACGGCAACAAATTGCAGAATCTGTTCTTAAACCAAATGCGTCCATATCACAGGGCTTTGCTACCGTCATGATATCTGCGAAAGGAAACAAAAGCTATATGGGCTTCATAACCGAAGAATCGGCCCGAAAAATAGTGATGAGGAATATTATCGGTGAGGTTTTTACAATTAATACTGCCGACATATTGAGCAGAAAAGAATTGAAAACATCCATGATGCCAACCGGTTTGGCCAATGCTTTATCTTATGAGGAGTTTGCCTCCCTGGTCACTTTTCTGTCACAACAAAAAAAATAAGTCCTGTTGGCGGTTGTGTCGTATTAATAGTGTGGTGTGATGGTGGTATACAGCACCGTTTTAACGCGAAAAAGCCTTTCATTTTTATGAAGGGCTTTTTTGTATAATTTCCGGAATCACTAATGTCCGGGGCAAAATGTAATGACTTTTGTATATAGTTTAAGCGTATGCTGGTCAATTAGTTAAACATAAGCAGGCTTAATCCGTTATAAAATTTATGGAAGACATAAAGATCGTTTCCGGCAATACTGAAGAGCAGTTGTGGGCCGGTGTAGAAGCCCTGCTCCAGGAAGACAGATTAGATTATAACCTGTTATTGAAACAGGGAAAAAAGCAGATCGAACTATATATTGGCATCGACCTTGGCGGAGGCTTTGAAAGCGGCTCGGCGTTAACGCAGTTGTGTTCGGTTCTGTCGCATAAAAACACCTTCAAATTCGCTATACATGATCAAAGTTTTATTGACCAGGTTGGCAAATTTTTTGGCATGCAGGATGTGGAGATTGGCTACCCCAGCCTGGATAAACACCTCATTATTAAAACTGATGACATGGAAAAGGTGAGGCATGTTTTTGCGGATGCCGATATACGAAAAGTTTTTTCGACGCTTGAAAGCTTTGATTGCGGGATTCATATCCATACCAATGAGAAGGACAAAGAACATGCTTACCTGGAACTTAACATTGATGAAGCCATAAATAAGCCTGCCGAATTACGAAAAATATACCATGCCTTTTATAAGTTGCTGATGAATATTGAAGCCCAGTTAAAAGCGTAGTAGGCAATGCCAGGCAAAATCGATTTGAAAAAATTAAACTTATCAATGCCTTGCCGGATAATTTTGAGCCACACTATACTGGTTACCAAGCGCTTACCATCTACAATTGTATTGGAAATAATAATCAACTTTTATTACTAATTTAAAAATTGCTCCCTGTAATCTTTCGGACTAATGCCCACCTCTTTTTTGAACAACTTGGAAAAATACGGCGAGTTTTCAAAACCTAATGCATAACCAATTTCGGAAATTGGTTGGTTGCTTGCCCTCAACAAATTTTTAGCTTCTGAAATTAAGGATAGGTGTATCAGTTCAATAGCTGTTTTGCCCGTTTCCTGCTTCAGGAGGTCGCTAAGGTAACGTGGTGAAAGATGGAGTTTTGATGCTATACACGTGACTGTTGGCAATCCCTGCCTTTGTATAGTGTCCTTTTGAAGATACCCCGAGAGGACCTCATTAAATTTGTTTAATGTGTGTCCCGATATTACTACCCTGTCCATAAACTGCCTTTTATAAAACCGGCTGGCATATTTCAGCAATGATTGAATATGGGAGAGAATAATTTCCCTGCTAAATTCATCTTGATTATTCCGGTATTCAATGACAATTTTTTGAAACAATTCGCTTATTATTTTTTCTTCCTTCGGTGAAACGTGCAATGCCTCATTTACTTCATACTCAAAAAAGCTGTATTTTTTAATTTCATGATGCAAAGGATGTCCGGAAAGAAAGTCCTGGTGAACGTACATAAAAAATCCTTCTATCTTTTGTTCAAGATCATTTAACTCCACTATCTGTCTCGGATTCAGGAAGAACATAGTGCCGGTGGAAGGATCGTATTTTGTTTTACCATAACCATAACTCACGAAAGTTGAACACATTTTCTTTAAACAGATCACAAAGAAGTCACTTGTATGCTGCGGGATATGATTGCCAAAATCCGCAGGTCTTACCACATCGCATACTATGCTGATAAGCGGGTTTTCTGGTGGTGGAAATCCATACGCTTTATGAAGTTCCTCAAGACTACTGTAATGTTTCATTTTACTTAATTGAGCAGAATCTATTCATTAAATAACAGATCCTGCTGTATTTATTAGTGGATAAAATTATTTCCCGTGTGCTTCATATGATACGTCCTTCCATTCTTCCCAGGTGGCAAGGCGGTTTTGATAAGTTTGCGTTACCATAGGCAATCCATGTTTCCCAAGCAACAGCCTCAACGGAGGTTCAGGCGAATCTATCAATTTACAAATTGCTTTCACGGTAGCTTCAGGAACTCCAAAAATATCATCCGAAAATCCCGCGAAAACAGCTGCCTTCAATGGCGCATACTCTTCCATGGACTCGGCATGAACTGCCGAAACACTTGTAAATTCGGTGGCGTAACCGTTGGGTTCAACAATGGACACTTTAATTCCAAAATCTTTTACTTCCATAGCCAGTGTCTCGCTAAATGCTTCCATGGCAAACTTAGAGGCGCTGTACATCCCCATCAGCGGCAGTGGATTAACGCCCAATAAACTCGAAACCTGGATGAGATGCCCTTTGCCTTGCTTGCGCATTATGGGTAGTGCTGCCTTCGTGATCCATATCGGGCCAAAGAAATTTGTTTCCATTAACTTACGGGTATCTTCATCGCTTGTTTCCTCAACCGTACCAAAAAGTCCATAGCCCGCATTGTTGATCACAACATCAATAACGCCAAAGTGCTCATCTGCTTTTTTAACAGCGGCAAAACTATCTTCACGGTTGGTTACATCAAGTTGTAACGGCAGAAAAGTGTCAGGGTATTCTTTGGCAAGATCTTCTAACGATTCAATATCCCTTGCAGTAGCAACTACTTTGTCGCCGCGCTTTAAAAAAGCTTCTGTCCAGAGCCTTCCAAATCCACGGGAAGCACCTGTTATAAAAATTGTCTTTTGCATGTTTTTTTAATTTCTAATAATGTTGATGCAAAGCTATTTCCATACACCCTTTTGCGGCCTATACAAAAGTAGGATATGCTGTTACATTTTTACAGTTGATGTCACAAGTCTGTAAAGTTGTTAAGGATCTCAAGCTGTTTGCTTTTCAAATATCAATAGATCAGGCGCCTTACCGATAATTTACAAGTGGCGCACTGTACGCAGGGTAAAAGTACGTTACTAATGAACGGAACGGTGGGTATAAGCATCAAACGACACCTTGTTTTTATTGGCTGATCGTGGTTAAATGATTCAGCTACCGAAGGGACTTGTATTGGCCAACAACAGGCACAAGTGTTTGGATGGGCCTAAATTGAGCGACAAGTTTAGTGTTAACCATGATAAAGTATAAAATATTGATTATCAAATATTTATGAATATTTAATCTAAAATGTATTAAGTTATGTTAACCCAATTAGATGCGTTTGCCCTAAAAGATGCACGCTTCTGGATTTACAGTAATTCGTGCTTCAAAAAGCAACGAAATGAGGTACTGTGATAATCATTGATACCGGGGTGTACCATCCGGGTTTCAAAGCAATCTTAGTTGTATTTATTAAACTTGATCCTGATCAGGCTGTATTTATCATCTTTTTGTCGTTGAAATTTGATATAGGCATTTTTGGGGTTCATAAACCCAAATCCATAATCACCACCGCCGGTGCCTTCATCTCCGTTCAATCTCCTGGTAGTGATCCACTTGCCATTTTCGAAATATCCTTCATCTAAAAATTCCACATCAAATAATGGTTTTTGAGGGTCGGGCGTTATCGGTTCGAGCTTAAAACTCATGTCCCTGCCGATCACAATAAATTCATCAGGACCGTTGGCAATGATAATGCCACCGGCAAATCTTGCTTTAGAATTCCTGACACCAACAGCAATGTTTGCCATTTCGGAATTAGAAATCCCGCCGAATAAGGCTTGAATATGGTATCCGTTCAAATCAAACCGCTGCTCGCGTTCAACTGAATCAAGATAAATGCCTGCCATTGTACCCTTGCCACGATTTTCAAGTATCTTATCCTTGGCCAGATTGAGCACTTCATAAGTTTTGGTGATCTCATCTTCTTCCACAGGCAGGTCATCTATCCCAAATGGAGAAAAGGAAATTGCATCCAGTTGTCCGTACGCCCAGAATGCTTCCCGCGCCGACTGCGCCCCCGGGCGAATTTCAGGAATAAATAGCGGGTTGCCCGGCCTGCGATATTGTTCCATGGTATGCCGGGCAACTTTTGACGGGACATAGATATCGGGGGAAATAAAATCTATTGACGGTGCGACGGCCCGCCATACGTCGAGCGTATGAGGGACGGGTCCCCCACTTGGGTACTTGCCGGGATAATTAAACGAGGGTTGTTTTATCCAGGCATTAACATACATCGGAATTGGGTACTCGCTCTTCCCTGCAGCTGCAACGGCCCCTACATATTTTGCATAATGATATACTGTAAATAACTCTTCCGGCAGATAAGATAATACAGAGGCATCCTTGGTATCAGACCTGCTTTTACCAAAAACACCCTCCCATGAACCGGTCGTTTTGTACCCATTAGCTTTCCAGGCGCTGTCCAGTTCAGGCTGCAATTTTGATTTGTTGTCATAAAGATATTTCATCAGGTCTGGCGGCACGCCCTGTTCGTATTCTTCGTTGGCAAGCTTTCCGTAGTCGCGGGGCGATTTAAACAAACCTATCTCGTTTTCCACCTGCATGGCAATAACCGTTTGGTATTTGCTGTCAACTTCCTTTATGTGATGCATCAGCGCTTTGAATGCCTTTGCATCTGCGTTCTGCGATGCAGGATATAATGCCGAAAGCATTTCATAGGAATTCCCGTCTTTGTCTTTGGCCCTGGGATATTTGGCCGTATTATTTTTTATCCAGGCCGGTACATATGTTGAATATCCATTTTTCCAGCTCCCGAACCACAAAATAACGAGATGAAGGTCTTTCGCCCGTGCACCGCGGAGCATGCTGTCTACCAATGAAAAATCAAATTTTCCTTCTGATGGTTCCAGCAATTCCCAGTAAACCGGGGCGATTACAGTGTTCAAATGCTTCCTCTTCATTTTATCCCAGATCGGGGACATATAGGACGCAGTGGATGTACTCGAGTTGTGAAGTTCACCGCCAAGAACCAGGAACGGTTTTCCGTTAACAATTAGTTGCTTGACATTTCCTTTGTTCTCCAGGTGCGGTATGGCAACATTTTGGGCAAAGGCGGGTGCCATCAATAGTGTTGATAGTGCAACAGCCCAGGTTGTTTTTAAAATCATGGTCCTTGATAATTGGTTTATCTACAGGTTAAAGATAGCAGTACTTATTGTTTAATAAAACAGCTTTCTTGCGTCGGGCCATTGATTAAATCTGCAATAGGATCGTATCCGGTTTTTTATAACTGATGTTGCATGGCCAGCATATCAGTCTGGCTACCATTGCAGGGAATACCGTTTACCTTGAATTAAGCGAGTGATAGCCTATCCGGCCTATCGACCGCCACATGGCCAGTTCTTCCTTGTACCTGTCATTAATTACCTCGCATTTAGCATCAATGTGCATGGTAGGCCTGTCTTTCAAATTATAAGCCGGCCACTCGGGTACATCCTTCGCGGCAGGTTTACCTGTTTTGGCAAAAGTAGTCCATAACTCCGCCATATGATGCGATGCAGTAAAGCGCTCCGGCTTGTTCCCGCTTAAAAAACCGGCCGGCGCCCCGGGGACTTCATTGTTGAATTTGAATGTGATATCCATAGCATGCGGCGTACCGAACGGATAATCGGTACCGGGGATCTTCGCCTCTGATTTATAACCAAAATTGTACAGATACACAGGGGCGCCATGTTGCTCCGCTTTCCTTTCCGCAATGGCTATGGTACCAAGCCCCATCATATTGATTGATTTAACCGCCATCCAGATGTCACTTGCCGATGCGTTGGGCCTTGTCCGCCGGTAGGTGTCAATTATTTTCTGCGTATCAGCACCAAACTCCGGTTGGATATTTGTTTGTAATGCCTCAAATGTAAAATCGTTTTTGAGCGCGCTCTTGTCAGTTGAATACATCGCGAAAAATGCCCATTCATCCTCATTCCAGCCGGTCATCAGTGGCTTATCCTTTGATATTTTCGGCGCTAAGGGGTCGAAAGGATCATGGGGCAGTGCAACACCATCCACCACAGGCGCAAAATTATTAGGGACAAACCCCACCACACCGTGTTGGCGAATATAGTCGCTATCAGCCATCAAGCCGGGGACTTTATTTTGAACATCGATCAGATCCTTTACGGGGACATCAAGTATTTTTTTCCAGTCTTTCGGATCGATATTCAATTCGCTGAATACCAGCTTCGTCATCTCCATCGCGGCTTCTTTCGGCAACATTCTAAGGCCGGGACCGCTTTCGATTGAAGCCTTATTGAAATACGGGGCTGCCGCGGGCATAGCATATAAACAGCTTGTTTTTGCGCCGCCGCCTGATTCTCCCCAGATCATCACATTATCAGGGTCGCCCCCAAAAGCTGCAATATTCTTTTTTACCCATTTTAAACCGTCGACAATATCCAGGAGGCCATTATTACCGGAGCCGGCATATTCCGGGCCGGCAATGTGCTCCAAATAGAGAAAACTCATTAACCCCAATCTGTGATTTGTCTCTACTACAACCACATCAAAAAAGCGGGCAAGGTTTGAACCATCCTGATCAAGGGCGCCGCCAGAGCCGTTAGAAAAACCGCCTCCATGGTTGTAAAACATTACAGGACGTTTTTTATTATCATTAGCTGGCGTCCAAACATTTAAAAACAAGCAGTCTTCATCTGGCTTGGGTTCGTTTACGGCCCGAGATTGAAATTGTGGTTGAATACTGGGGGCGCCAAGTTGTAAAGCGTCGCGCACACCTGTCCAGGGCTCCAAAGGAGCCGGTCTTTTAAAACGCCTGTCACCTGATAGCCTCCCGGCATAAGGAACGCCTTTAAATAAACATACACCGTCCTTTCTGATGCCCCTGAGTTTTCCCTCGGCGACTTCAGCTATTACGAAATCGTCCCCGGCCAGAATTGAAGAACTGGCAAATTTTGGGAGGGTAATTGCTGCGGTAATAAGCGACAGCTGCCCTATGAATTTTCTTCTGCTCGACATATACATAACTGTGTATAATTGGTATTAAAACATCTGTTATCAATATCCTGTTGGTTCGGGATAAACATCCTTTTTATTTCGAAAACCCGGTCGCCCGGCCGGTAATTCCCGATTGGAATTGGAGAACAACGCTGCGTTAATTCTTCGTTTTTTGGGCCCCGTCCCAATGTTCTGCAAGTTTTCCGTTTTCAATCCGAAACATGTCGCTCCAGGTAGTGGTGTAGGTTTTTGTGCTGTCGGCCGGGTCGGGTAATTTCGAAGCAAAGCTTATCACCACCAGGTCCCCTTCTGCAACAATGGCAACCACCGGGGCTTTTATGGTATCCACAATTGGCGTAGGTTTCGCAAATTTTGAAAATAATTCAACAAATCCTTTTCTTCCGGTTGGAACATTCGGATTATGCTGCATGTAGTTTTCAGCAAGATATTTATCTGCCAGTTCAAGATGGCCAGCTTCCAGCACTTCCCGCCAGCAATCGTACACCAGCTTTTTATTAGCCGCAAGTTTAGGATCGTTGCTTTGTAACAACGATTTTTGATTTGCAAGCGGTATTACAGGTAACTGTGCAAAAGCCCGGTTGGTGATAAGGGTAGTTAAAACAACTGCAATGGCAATGACGTATTTTTTCATTATATTATAGTTTAAGGAGAATAACAAGGTTTAATTTGATAGAGACTTATATTTTGTTGATGGCAACCAAAAGCCCATCATTCTTTTCAAATCCCGGCTTTGATTGAATGATTTGTATGCATCAATTATTCAATGCTGATGAAAGTTGGTTAATCGGAGTTATCAATTGGCTTTTGCAAACTCGCCGTCAGCTGCTATCTCTACCTCGTCGCTTACAAGTATCGTAGGAGTGCCTGAACCAATATTAAAGTCTGAGCGCTTTAATGTACCCCGTAATTTAAAACCGGCATCATTTTTTTTGCTCATTGGGTTCTCTTTTGTTCCGCGGTACCAAAGATCCATCGTTACAGGTTTTGTAACACCATGCATGGTCAGGTTGCCGGTAAGCTTATACTTGTTCGTTCCGTCTGCCTTTATTGATGAACTTTTGAAAGTGATAAACGGGTATTTCGCAGCATCAAAAAAGTTAGCACTTCTCAGATCATTATCACGCATTTCAACTTCTGTGTTGATTGAAGATACATCTGCTGAAAGTTCAAAAACAGCATCGCTGAAATCAGGGTTGGCCGAAGTTATGGTCACATCAAATTTTTTGAACAAACCATCGACATCCGAAAGCAAATGATGAGTAACGGTAAACTTGAGCCTGGAATGCATTTTATCATTTTTCCAGGTAGCCGTTTGGGCAAATAATGAGGTTTGTAAAAGCAGCGTAACTGCAAATAATAATAATTTCTTCATGTAATAATTGGTTTTAATTTGGTTAAACGAATGCTTCAGGGCAGACAAATTTGGCATTCCAATGCTTAATTTGACCATTAAAAGCTTCGGGATAAAAATAGAACGGAATTACTGCCAATGTCTTGACATCAATCAATAAATTATATTGATTCAGATCAATGAATTTACATGAGGTCAGTCTTTTTTTACAAAGAGTTTTTTTCTCACACGGCTTAGTGTTTCCGGTGTTAACCCAAGATAAGAAGCAATCATATGCTGAGGCACGCGCTGCATAATATCCGGATAAACACTTAAAAGTTTGGTGTATTTTTCTTCGGTTGACAGCGTGAACATATCTGTTAACCTCTTTTGCAGCGAAATATAGGCACCACGGTACTGCTTGGAATTAAATTTGTAAAATTCAGGCACCGCCGTCTCCAGGTATACATGTGCGGCTTTACTTATTAATATCAGTTCTGAATCTTCCAGTGCATCAATATTCAGATTAGATTGATCTTCAGTTATAAAACTGGATAAATCAGAAATAAACCATCCCTCCGGCGCAAATTGGATAATGTGCTCGTTGTTTTTTGCATCTACCAGGTAAGAGCGGAGCATGCCTTTACTAACAAAGGCAACATACTTACAAACCTCCCGTTCCTGCAAAAGATATTGCCGTTTCCGTAACTTCTTTACAATAATATGCTGTCTGAAAATCGCTTTATCAGTTTCTGTCAGTGTTATTACGTTTGATAGCTTATTGAAAAAATTATCGGGCATGTTTATTTAAATAGCTAATTTAACTTTTTTGCCGACGATAATTGCCCTGAAGTGATTAAGAACTGAAAGAGTTCGAGAATCAACCAGTATATTCGCCTCAACTCCCGATTTTTTATAGATAATCAACCTATTAGACCTACATAGATCTTGCCTGTAGGAGCATAATACTTGATCGTAATATCAAATTTACCAATAGTTAAGACGCGGCTAATAGTCTTAAATTTTGTAAAAGGGGTTCGAAAAACTTCCCCTACGGGTTCCATTAATACCCTCTGATAGTACCATATACTCCGTATGATTGATCTCCAATATCATACAGTGGACGAAGTGAGTAAATTCTCCCCGCGTCAGCTAAATGAAAAAGGTTATTATCGGATACTGTCAGGTTTTTCAGGATCTCTTCCTTTGTTCCTTTTAAAATGACCTCAGATGCGGTTTCAAATGCCAGGAGATTGGGCCCATAAAATATGGCCACTACTTTTGGATCATCGGGCATAGCCTTGATATAAAAATTGTAGTGGAAAACCAGTTTTATTTTTTCATTGTTATTCCATTTACGATTTATACTGTAATAGGATGACGGCGAAATATTGGCATTCTGCTTTTGGTCATTGACATATATATCGACTTTTCCTGCCCAAGCGGGAATTAAAAAATTAAGATTAAAAACCACCGCCTTCTTTGCTGAAACAGTAAATTCTACCGTTGAGTCTGTGGGAAAATTGCCTTGTTGCTCCAATACTATGCCTTTTTCAGTCCATGCAACTTTGGAGGGAATGTACAGGTTGACCCATAAATCAGAATGGCCATGAAAATAAATGCCTGAATTTAATAAAGCAAATGCCTCGATGCTGGTGCCGTTGCAGCAGCGAAAATCATTCTCTTTTAAAAAAGCCTTAACCCTGGGAGAACCAAGCGGCAAATGATAAACATTATTTCCGGTGAGGGGATTTTGTGTTGGCAACACGGCATTGTAAAATGCATTCATGTACTCGTTGGCGTAGATCGGATTGGCTGTCCATGAAAAAAGCGTTGAAGTTAGTTTCTGCGTGTTGTGTGATACACATGATTCTGCAATCTCATTTGTCATCGTATTGCTGAGATGGTCAGGCACGCCCCAATGTTCTGCAGTGAGTGATGTGGGTGTGACAACATTAGGCCGTGGCCCGCTGCTTGATCCGTTTGCGTAGGCGTGATGCTTAATGAGCATATCCCAGAAATTCACTACAGCATCATGGTATAAATTTTCATGCGTAATGGAATATCGCTGAGCAAATCCATTGACTAATACTAAATGTGTATTGGAGTGCAGCCCGTTCAAAATATCTTCGTTCTTTGACAGAGGAACGGCAAACCAATCACGATCGAATATTTTCGCCAGTGCCAGGTGCTTAGGGTCTTTTGAAATTTTGTAAAGTTTATACAAAACATCGTTCATTGCACCGGGTTCGTTTGCAGGATTCGCCGCTGGGGTGTAAAGTACCTTTTCAATGGTTTCCTTATCAAGCCTGGACATTCTGTTATTGACGTAAGCCGCCATTTCCACGACCATCACATATGCCTTTTTGTTTTTGGTACGTACAAAAACATCCAGCAGGCCCTGCATGATTTTGTGATAAGTGTAATACGGTGCCCATACACCACCATACTTTTTTTCCAATGTATCAAATTCGCTTTCCGGAAATGCGCTTAAGTAACCGTTGCCCAAAGCTTGCTGGCATTTGTATAATTCATCTATCATGTAACTAAGCCGCCTGCTTAATAATGTATCCTGATACTTTTCTACCAATAACGAAGCGGCGGAAAGATAGTGTCCGGTGAAATGGCCTCTCAATCCAATATCCGGGGCTTCCCAGCCTTCAAGAGGCCTGGCGTTAGAGGGCAATTTTGCATTTACCCTAAAATTGTGTAATAACCTGTCGGGGTCAAGAGATTTAATATACCTTGTGTTCAAGTCTTCTCTTTGTTTTATCCATGAAGGTTTTAATACAACCGAAGCATCAGGGAAGGGCTGCGCTTTCCCGATGACATTATTAACCTCCTGGCCAAATGTTTTTAAATAACCAAAAATACATAATGTTGCAACCGCTAATAATCTAATTTTCATCGCGAATTTTTATTTTGTGTTATAAGATCCATCAGCACCAATGAGGTATCGCGTCCTTCCTTAGCCAGTGCTGCTCTTACTTGTGGCACCAGGTAGGATACGTCCAGATTACATTTTTGGATCTACAGGACTGCAACATAATCTATAGCATCTGCCGAGCGCCAGGTAAGCACGGGCTGCCGGCTATTATAATGTAATTTGTTTTGGCTTCAATAATAAATAAGCTGCAAATTGCAAAGCAGGATACTAATCCACACTTACCTTTTCAATGGAGTTAAACGATATAATCCACCGCCATGCAGGGGTATTTCGCGGCCAAACTTATCTTTAAATGTACCTAAATCTTTACTTGCCCAAAGGTCGCGCACCTTAACTTTACCCTTTATTCCAATAGCATTCAGGTCAACGCTCACTTTTGCTTTATCAGCAAGTTGAAGTGTACCCTTATCTACAAGTATACCAAATACAACAGAACCCTTGGATTGTGCTACCACACCAGTGGTCGAAAAAGTATCATAACCTTCTGGCAAATCGTAAATTATGGTAGACTCGGCGTAAGTGCCAATACCCTCAGCCTGTTTGCCGTCAATTAAAAGCGGCCTATTATCACCAGTTCTGTTAACCCTAACTTCGCCCCGGCCGGCATTGGCAGTAATCCATTTAATATCGGTAAGCTTCATGCTTCCCTTAGGGCCTTTTATTTCTGGGTTTAACCAGGCAACCTGATCTCCGTCAGTGCCATTTCCACCATCTTTTACAAATAAGATCAGCCGCTTGGCATCTTTTATAGATACATCCACCTTCTGTGAACTTCCCTCTCCTGCGATTATAGGGCTGGTGTAATCGGCATTGCTGAAATTTATATCGTCGTCTTTACTTTGTGCGTTGAATAGTGCTACGTATTTGTCGTTGCTTCCCGGCACATCGGCTGTCCACACAACCAGGTTCTTATCACGATATACCTGCCTGTTATTGGTGCTTAGCTGGTTAACTTTCAGCACTTCTGCATTGGTTAGCATAGCTTTGGTAAAAGTATCGAGTTTAGTCATATCGCCTCCGAAAATAAGGGGCGAACGACCGATGGACCACAAACTCATCAGCGTATATTGCTCATCCTTGGTAAATTTTGTTGCCCGGGTAAAATCAATGATACCTATGGGCAGCATATCTGCATCAGGAAAATGTCCATTTCCCCTGTAAGGTGTCCAGGCGTTCAATCTTTCAAACATTGCCTGTAATAAACCCCATCTATCCCAAAAATCATCAGTAATGCGCCACATGTTTGCATGCTGGCTTACATGTGCGCCCGCCGATACCGGTGTGGCGCCCGGCGATAAGCTTAATACTATAGAACGGCCTGTTTTGTCAATTGCCTGACGAATAGCTTCAATTTCTGCCTGTTGTATCCTATCATAAGGGCGTGAAATATCATCTACTTTGATAAAGTCTACGCCCCAGTCGGCATACATTTGCATGATTGACTGGTAATAAGCAGCACCATCAGGTTTAGTTGCATCAACCCCGTACATATCTGGATTCCAGGGGCATTTCGAATTGACGAGGGCAACATCCTGTGCTTTAGACTGGGTGCCGTAAACCGGCGTATTTTTTTGAACAGCCTGACGCGGGATTCCCCGCATTATATGAATTCCAAATTTAAGGCCCTTGCCGTGCACATAATCTGCAAGCGGCTTAAACCCCTTGCCGTTGGCGGCAGAAGGAAACTTTTTGAGTCCGGGTGTCAAACGGCCATATTCATCCATAGTAAGCACCGCATTAGGGTCGTAGGAGTGCCCCTTGGACTCCGGCTCATACCATTGGATATCTACCGTTAAATATTGGTAGCCGCTGGGCAGCAAGGTTACTGCCATAGCATCGGCCTGTTCTTTAATTTGCTGTTCGGTTACCGTGGTGCCAAATACGTCCCAACTGTTCCAGCCTAAAACCGGCTTGGGGGCAAACTTCCAGTAACCGGGCCCAGATTGGGCTTTTATATGCCCAATACCCAATATAACACCAATAACGAGTAATTTAATTTTTTTGAAGTTCAATTTCATTTATTTAGTATCTACTTAAATCTGATTTATCATTTTTGAGATTTCAACACACCTAAACCCGATTGTTGCAAGTTTACATTTACATACCATAAGTATGCTTAATTTTTTAATTTTCTGCCTTTGCATACCTAACCTCAGCAGCATGAATATGCTTAGAAAATGCCACTGACGGAATTGAGGCTGCCAGATGCTTTAAAAGTTGCCTGCGTTTCACTATTTTTTATTTAAGTGTGTTTGAGTCTTTGTCGCTGATCACCCCTGCAAAGCCACCCATGGGAAGACATTGAATTTGAAGAGTATCTGATTTTTTTACATTTTTGGTTTCGCTTGCGATTGATTTGGTATCAGCTCCGTCTTTGAATATTTGGAAAGAATAGTCCGAGTTACCTAAAAAATTAAAATTAAGATTAAGTGTTTGCGGAGTGTCTTTCCCGTTAAGCCCGGCAACATACCAGAGCTTGCCTTTTCTTCGGGCTATAACAACCATTTCGCCCGGATACCCGTTTATTAGCTTCGTTTCGTCCCAGGCTGTGGGAAAGCCCATTAGGAATTTACGGGGTCCTTCAGCCAAATCATAATAAGCCGAAGGCCTGTCTGCAAAATGCTGCAATCCCGATTCAAATACCACGGCCAAAGCCAATTCGTGGGCAAAAGACGTTTTATGTTCATGCTGCGAATTGGAAAACGTTACCGGTGTATAATCCATAGAGCCTATTATATTCCGCGTAAATGGAAGCGTTGTGTTATGCGCAGCGGCCTTATCGGTTAAAATACCATCGTTATTATACCATTCGGCACCGTACACCGCTTCGGTACTCATTAAATTAGGATAGGTACGCGCCCAGCCACGGGGTAAGGTAGCCCCATGAAAGTTAACCAACAGATGGTGCTTTGCTGCGTCTTCCAGAATATCAATATAATATTGCATCATACCCTGCTGATCTCCCGCAAAAAAATCGACCTTGATGCCTGATACACCGACCTCTTTCAGCCATGAAAATTCCTTTTCTCTTTTCTCGTGTGTTAGCAGCCTGTCAGCCGGCGTTGCGCCGAGCCAATCGGTACCCGAGTTATACCATAAAAGTGTTTTGATACCTTTACTTTTTGCATAACTCAACGCATCCTTTACAGTCCCCCCGTTTGACATTACATCCCATTCCCAGTCAATAAGCACATATGGCCAATTCATTTTTACAGCCAGGTCAATGTATTCAATCACCTTCTGATAATCCTTTGAACCATGATTGTTTGCCCAATATACCCAGGCCGCGCTCCCTGGCTCAATCCATTTTGTGTCTTTAAAGGTAGTAGGCTCGCTCACATCGGTGATCAACGTACTTTCTACCAGATCAGCCAGCTTACCCACTATCATCACATGCCATTGCGATTTCCATGGCAAACCGGAAACTGCTCCGCCATGCCAATCTTTTTTTGCCGAAGGGTAACTTACCTTATACAGGTTTGTGTTTTGTTTATTGTTAAGTTTGGCCGCGCAATTTTGCCTGGTTATACCTGCCTCTGAAATTAATACCCATAATGGCTGGTTATTAACTTTATACAAAGCAGGATAGCCCCAATCACCATTTCCCTTTGCAGTAGCTCCATCGGTATTAAGCGGAAAAAAATTCTCATAGGATTGATCAAACGGTTGCATCCATCTTGCCGTACCTTTAGGAATTACATAGGCCGTCGCTTCATCTTTAACTGAAAAACTGGAGTCTGGGTGATTGGGAAATGCGTACCTGAATGCAACCCCATCGTTATAAATCCTGAAAGTAATATTCAAGGGTTGTTTTGAAGAATTCTGATAGTTAAATGTTTTTTCGACGCCAAAATTCTCGCAAAGCTTTCGCTTTCCGGTCAGCATTTCATATTTGTCATGAACTACGACAGGCCTGCCCTCGCCAACTAATTTGAGATTGGATACGAATTGCTGGCCCTCCCTTAATATGCCTAATGGCGAAGCCGGCAACACTTCAATATAAGTCCCCTTACTTTTATACAGCACTTTAAAATAGGCCTGACCTAAACCTCCCTGGCCTGCCTGCTGCATTTCTACAACTACCTTAATTTTTTTATCAGGAGATAAAACTTGTTGGGCATACCCTACTGGGCCAAAAAAAAGGCTCAAAACTAAAAAAAAGCTTTTCATATTATTATTTTATAAAATTCCGGTCTTGCATTTTTATCCATCAACACCCATTTCTCACCATCCATTGCCCAGGGAAGCGATTTCTGAAACTTCCACATTAATTCTTCCCTTTTCTGAACTTAGCGTTTCACATGGTTATGAGCACAGAGTTGGCTGGTGTCCATAAAACCTTGCACAATTAAGGCCGGCTCCAGTTTCGATGCCGGCTGCAGTTAGGGCGTGAGTCATTTATTGGTTGGTTTATAAAGGCTTGGGCAAATAACTCTTATGGTCAATAAGTTTATTTGATTAAAACAAAACTACATAAAGTCTATCATGATGAATTACACCAAACAGGCTTTTTTTTATACAAAGCCGACTTTCATATAACACCACCATCGTTACAATAAAAAAAATAACAGCATACAGTCTAATAAAATCAATATAATTACTTGAATATATTAATATTATTCATATTAATATGATAATACATCAGCGTTGTCCCTTTTATAAAAACAATACAAATCAGACAATTATTTTAACATTGCAATTCAGGCCCGGTTGTGTCGAAGAATTCTAAAGATGCCTTTTTCTTTATTACATATTGACCATGTCTGGCTGTGACCTTATAAAGTGAACTCAACCAAAATTTCATTAACAGATGCCTTTAAACCTAAAGGCCGTTTTTTGATAGCTTTGCGCCCCGGAAATAACCGGGGCGCAAAGCATAATAACAGTAAGAATATATTTTTCTTTTGTGCGTTCGTTAATTTAACAGGCTTTATTTTTCCGGCGAAATGGAACCTGTTATATGAAAAAAGTCAAAGTCAGCCGCCCCTCCTGTATTTTTTGTAGCATAATTAAACAAAGCAAAACGATAGCCCATGAAATGCGGGAAGGTATAAGCCATTTTTAATTGTGTGCCCAATTGTATCCACGTTTTCCCGTCCAGGCTATAAAAAAATCTGCCACGTCTTTCCTGTCCGCAAAATTGCATTCCGCCTTAAAGCATACTACCTTTTGGTTTAGGGGGATTTTTTGCTCCAGAGGGGATTGTTCACCGACAGAATTATTTAACGATATAGATCGGCAGTTGTCCTGGTGCTGCAAGAGAAGGCTTCGGCACAGGAGCATTTCTGCCCTTGATCAATAAATTATCGTAAAAAGGTGTACTGGGCTTTTTTCCGCCACCAGCAATCAGTCCTGCCATTCCCTGGGTGTACAAGCTATCCGTCACTTGTAGTACCTGCTTTTCATCAACGAATGCGCTAATAACAGATCCTTCGAATTGGAGTTTCAGGTTATGCCATTGGCTGTGGCTAATATTTGAAAGTTGTATTTCACCAAGCACCTTTTCCCCACCTTCGCTTTCATCGTTTTGTTTTCTGATAATTGCTTGTTGTTCAGCATCGCCGGTAAGCTCCTTTTTATTCCCTTTTCCCCTGGTTACAATTATCCTGCATTTGCCATTGTCTTCAAGCTGTAGGTAATAGCCTTTTGGAATAAAGCCATACCCGGTACCAACGTGATTGACCCTGCCCATAACCCCAACAATATCGCCTGCATTTAAATAAACATCAGCGCTTACTTCATAATCCTTCCACTGCGCATCACCTAAAATACTGTAAGGCCGCCAATCTGGTCCCCAGGAGTTGGTTGCGTCTGGAACAACCTGGCGCAGGCACTTGCCTTTTTTATCCGGGCGTTCGGTGATCTCAAACGCATCGACAATATCAGCAGTGTAGCGTGGCAAATGCCCCCATGCTTTAGGCGAGGAATATTGTTCAAATGTTTCATAATATGGAAAGGGGAAGGGCCTGGAATCGGGAATATTAGCAAAGCTTCCTTTTTGCTGCCCTGTAGTAGTGGAAAGAGAGTAAACGGAATTGGGCGCTAAAGTTAGTGTAAATGTGCCCTTTATCGGCTTTATACCAGCTTGCTGTACAAAATGCTCTTTCTCGTTACTACGCCATACGCAAAGCTGTTTTAGAGACAGCCCCTCGCTGATCTGAAAACGGATTTGTTGTGGAGCTTTTGCGTTTTTTGTTTCTATAATGATGCTGTAGTCCTTTGCAGGCGATTTTAAGGTTACTAAAGTACCGCCACCTTTAAGGTTAACACTCCCTCCTTTAAGGTATTGCCATCCAACTTTGGAGAATTGCCCATAATGTGCATAACCCCACAAAGCCTCGCGTACCTGGTAATGCCCGCTCCATGGCGACTGTGCCAGCATAGCAGCAGGGTCTTCTGAGTATGGCTCGATAGGGTAAACACCTGCAATATCATACCAATTCACGATCTTGGTAGCACCGCTTTGAATAAAGTTGCGGTTGAAACACTCTACAATACTGATCAGGCAATCGAAGCCTTTCTTATAAACATGATCCTCGGTGTTCCAGATAGGTTTATCAAGTTTCTGAGCCATCTCCTGAACTTTTTGGGAAGCGGTGTCTCCTTCATAAAATGTGTGAGCGCTGATAATATCTATGGAGTTGCGAAGCTGCTCATCTTTAGAAAAGTCCTTGACGAAGTCGAGTTTGTCTTTCCACCAGAGATCAAACCCATGAAGCTTAATTTTTTCAAAGCCGTTGGCATTAAGGGTGGAACGGAATGTCTTCGCAAAATTGTAGTCAGATCCCTTTTCATTGCGGCAGCCGATGGCATCTAATTCAAGGCCGTAAACTTTACGAAGCCCCTGCAGCCACTTAACATAATAATCGGCTGCATCCTGCGACCAAAAATTTCCATTCCCAACCCATGCGGGAGCACTCCACGCGGTAGCATCAAGGGTAAGATCAGGGTTGCGCTTTTTGGCTTCCTGTAATATCCACCAGGTGTAGCCCCGGGAGTAATCAAGATCGTTACGCGTGTGCATGTGGCTCGGCATGGACCCCTGCGTTGAATTACCATCGCCGGGAATCTCAACAAGCAGTGCGCTTACGGAAGCTCCAAATTTTGGCTTATAAAGTAAGTCGAGAATCTGACTGCGTTGGGGTTCGGGATAATCCTTCAACAGTACCGATGTAGCGCCTCCCCCATTTACCACACCAATTCCATCGAAACGCTTTCCCCCGGCATTGCCCTGTAGTTTCACAGTCTGAACAGAATCCAGATACATAATTCTCTTCTGTTGTGCATTAGATTTAAAGTAAAATAAAAGAAGAATTAGAAGTACTGAATTAAAAATCACTTTCATGAATCGGTGTGTTTGTGTGTTAAAATAAATAAGACCGTTGATGGGCGTTGCTTTAGCTGGCACACGCGACACGCGTGCGCCAACCCGGGATTAGTTTGTGCACTTGCTGATCTACAGGCAGTAACTATTTACAAAATGAACAGATTGAAAAATTTAAGTTTCATGTATTTATCTTTTATAATGCATCAAACTTTTGCTCCACACAAACCTATTCCGTGTCCGGTCCCCTGACAGGACACAAGTGCTTTGTCGGACAAAGCACGGTGGAGCTATTTAACCGGCGTAAATTTGTACAGAACCACTCCATGCATCGGAACCTTCACCGAAAGAGCCTCTTTGTCCGCATGGATTGTTGTAATATCTTTCTGACGCCAAAGATCACGCACCTTTTGCTTTCCTGAAATACCAAGCTTTTTCAGATCCTTGTAAGAGATATCCACTTTTTCCAGACCGAAATTGCAAAAGCCTACCGCACGGCTGCCATCCTCCAATTCTTTTACATAAATGCGCAGATCTCCGATAGTCTGAACACAGGTAGCCTGTTTGCCAAGAGCATCCTGATTAACAGCAATCACTTCATCGTTTGTTAATAAATTCAGGGTAAAGGCATCCAGCTTTTCCATATCGCAACCAATTAGCAGAGGCGCTGAGAAAAGGCTCCAAAGGCTGAAGTGAAGATACTGCTCATCTGGTTTAAGCATGGTGGGATGTGGGCTACCCCAGCCTACTGTTCCTACAACCAGCATATCCGGATCGTTCCAGTTACCGGGTTTAGCCCAGGCTGCAGCTTGATCCTGAGCTAATGCTATGCTTTTAACGTTGGACCAGTTGTCCGTTATATCATTCGTTGTACGCCAGGTGTTTCCACCTACCGAACCGCCCCATTTCCAAACATCCGACATTCCGTACTGACACAAGCTGAAAACAATGTCGCGGGGTTGCTGACGGATATAATCTCCCATTATTTTGTATGGTTTGACGGCGGTAGACAATTGATAACCTCCGTTGTAAGATATTAAGTTTACTTTGTTTGGGTCGTTATCAGGTATTCCATTTAGCACTCCTCCATAGCTGCACCAATCGTATTTCAGGTAATCGAAACCCCATTTCGCATAACTCTCGGCATCTTGCCGCTCATAACCATAGCTACCGGCACCGCCATCACAGGTCCAGGGACCAGGACTGGAATAAATGCCGATCTTTAAACCCAAGCCATGCACATAGTCTGTCAGGGATTTCATATCTCCAAACCTTTTATTAGGAACTATATTACCAGCTTCGTCCCGGAACTTACCTTGCTGGGAAGGATCTTTCGAATCGCGGTTATTTTGCCAGTAGTCGTCAATATTTACGTAATTCCACCCGTAATTTACAAGTCCGGTTTTCACCATTACTTCTGCAGCGCGCCTGACTTTCTCAGCAGAAACCTCTCCAGCGAAACAATTCCAACTGTTCCAACCCATTGGCGGAGTAAGTGCAATTTTATCACCACAGATAATGCGTAAATTTTTTTCGGCTATACCTTTCGCATTCTTTGCCTTCAATTGTATAACGTAAGTGCCGGCTTTAGCAAGCTTGCCAGTGATAACTCCTGTTTTTTGATCCAGCTTTAGCCCCTGAGGTAAGCCGGTAACCATAAAGGTCATTGGCCGGTCTCCGGTGGCAGGTATCCTGAATTGAAAAGGTGAGCCCGGGCGCACACCGAAAACGCTTGCGCTATTGATCTTCGGTTTTGCCGATGGCTTAGGGGTAAGAATGTAGGGCTCACTTGGGACAGGATAATAAGTAGTGAAACTTGCCACACCATCCGCCTCAAATTTTGCATCTGCCCAGTCGGCATGATTGTTGTGCCCTATCTCTGTTACCCGCAGCTCAAGTTTTTTCACACCCGAAAGTTTCACATCACATAGCCGGGCAGTATCGCCTGCATGCATTACACCGCTCGACCAAAGCTTCGCTCCATCGCCGAATACAATAAACTCTACGGCGGGCTGATGTTGTTTCACCTCATCATCAATACCAACCTGCGCGGTAAACGAATTTGCCTTACCATCGAGTTTAATAAAAAGAGAGCTTTCTGCGTGTGTGCCGAAGCCACGCTCAAAGGTTTTGCCTGCGATGGTCATGATGTTGCCATCAACCGACTTGTTTTTTTTAGGTATGCCCCAGCCCTGTGTAGCTGTGTTGAGATCCAGTTGATCTAACCAAACAGTTTGAGCGAAAAGGGTACTTGTGCTTACTAAGCTGACGATAATAGCGAAGACAAGAATAAATATGCTTTTACTTGCTGTATTCATTTTTAATTTATAATTGATAGGGTGCGCTGGATCGGCTGTATTAATGGTTTGTATATTCGGGTTTTGAGCCTGCGCCCCCGCTGCAGCAAAAAGAGTTGTTACCTCCAATACTTTCTTTCTGATTTTCATTATTGTTCTAAATTCTGTGTGTATATATGATGTACCTGTCGAACAGGCTGGCTTTCCCGCCCAATAGTTAACCACCTTCTCATTAAAAAAATATTGATATCAAATGGAATCTGTTATGTGAAAAAAGTCAAAGTCGGCCGCGCCCCCTATATTTTTTGTAGCATAATTAAACAAAGCAAAACGATAGCCCATGAAATGCGGGAAGGTATAGGCCATTTTTAATTGTGTGCCCAATGGTATCCACGTCTCCCCGTCGAGGCTATAAAAAAAATCTGCCACGTCTTTTCTGTCCGTAAAATTGCATTCCGCCTTAAAGTACACTACCTTTTGGTTTAAGGGGATTTTCTGTGCTTCTACAGGTTTTCCGGTGCTTGCATTTATCATGACGACAGCTTTACTATCCCCGGTTATTTTGACACCTGCCAACCCGTAATTTTTTTGCAGAAGGCCCAAACCCGCAAAATCACCATCTTTCATATTAGAAACGTCGAGCGAAACTGTCCCGGAGCATACCGGGCCGATAGTGCGTTGTGTCAATGTATTTCGAGCCGCCAGGAAATTGGTGTCGATCCTGCCGGTGCTGAGTCGTAAATACCCTTTCCGCGCGGTAACAGACCACAAACTATTATCCGGGTTATGGTTCCATTGCCAAACCAGTGGTAATGCACGTTCGCCTTTTTTACGGGTAAACTCGTCCGAAGCAACAATGCCTGGGATCAAACCTTTGCCGGCCGGAAGGTCGAGTGTATCGGTCACTTTGCCGTGATAGCCCAAAACGGGCCATCCATCCTCCCACTTTACAGGGACCAAATAGGGAATACGGCCCACCGAGCCATAATCACGGAACAAATAAGAATACCAGGCCCCATTTGGTGCTTCAACCAATCCGCCTTGCGCCAC
>Ga0307515_10002587_pt1 | contig 39035 bp, 38 predicted proteins | sample 17_EM_MG_FD_194513 | JGI IMG/M metagenome (GOLD analysis project Ga0307515, IMG submission 194513) | Populus trichocarpa ectomycorrhiza microbial communities from riparian zone in the Pacific Northwest, United States - 17_EM | ecosystem: Host-associated > Plants > Roots > Unclassified | place... | reverse complement strand
GCCGGGTTTTTGGTGGTAAAACCGCCCCATTTCCTACGGTCCGGGTTTTTCGTGTGGTAAGACCCGTTGCAACGGTCCGGTTTCGGGTGGAACCGAACCCGGAACCGACCCGGGAATTTGGACCCGTTGCTAACACTACTTACAACCCAGACAGCCCAGTTAGAAACCCTTTGGTTCCGACCTGGACCCGGATCTGAAATGACAGTCTGGATCTTTTGCTCTGAATGCCTTTAGTCTTAATTGCATGTCCTTGTACTTATAAAAGTACTTTTATAGAAACTCTTTCACTATTTTAAAATGTAATTTTCTATTTCCATTGTAAATACTTTTTATTGTGAATTTATAGAATAAATACACCAAATATAATTCCATGACAGTTCAATCTGACCTGCCAGGTCTAAGTATATATTATTCCTTTAGCCACATTTTTTTCTCATTAAGTCTATGGTATCCTGATAATTATTTAGATTATCTCCCTGACTGTTTGGCATGTCTACAATCCTTGTTCGGCTAAGTTCTATAAAATTTGCTTAATTAGGGCATAGGCTTCCGTCATTGTTTGTTGATAGATTGCTTGCTCAACATCCTGTTGGGTTGACAACAATTATTCACGTTCCCTCTGCTGGTGAAATTAATGCTTGCTACTTGGCGCTTGTTGTTCACTTGAAGTTTCGTGGTTCGATGCCAAGCATACATTATTACCTCGCGTTTCCTCATGAGCCACTACTTTCCTTGACCCTATTCATACTCTGCGTTCATTGATTTTCAATCCTTCACCCTCTGACTCCGCGTTCATTTATTTTCAATCCTTCACCTTCTGCCTCGTACGCTTCACGCGCAGATGGCATCTAATTCGCCACCGCTTCCTCTAGATCCTACATTTGACAAGGACGACCTCCATTTCCGGACCGTGACTTCTCTTCTGAATCTCTTCAATAGGCCTGATCGGAAACATTATGAGTGCACGGTGTCAAAGGATGCCCGACGAAACTTCAAGCGCATGCTCGGGTTGACAATGCTCCTCGCACGCGGTACTGAGGTCGTAGCATGTATGCCGAAACGGTCTGTCGATGGTATCACTCTATTTTGCGTTCCCGACAAAAAGCACACGAAGCTTAGAGACTATACGCGACACGACCTGCTGGTGGCTAAAAACCCTCCTCCTTCAATTTCAGGCTCGCCAATCAGCACTCTACGCTTTAGCCAAATAGATTCCCCCCAGTTCGTGAGCACAGTGAACTATCTTCTTCAGAAGTGGTGCGGGATACTACTTCTCATCCTGGGGACGGTCCTGCTGACCTCTTGTTAGGGGCCAAGACCAAACTTTTGAAGAGCATGTACAGCTCATAGCGTATCTGGTCGCGACAACTGCTGCGAATGCTGCTTCCGATGTTAGCAACACAATGTCGTCCGAGGTGGCGTGTAAGTATCTTGCAGAATACGCCACTTTTCAGGGAATCAGGAAGTTGGAACGCCGCTTAAGGAGCAAGAAGATGCCCAGAAACCACTTACAACTTCTTCAAGGCGTCGATTTCAAGGACCTTGGCAACCCTCCGATTCATCGCCTGTTGGAGATGTTCAACGAAGTTGAGATCAATATCATCAAGAAAGTCATCGAAACCCTATGTATCGATTCTTCTTCTTATCCAACCTTGTCGACTGTTATCAATGGTGGATCAATTGCCGATGATACAGGTAGGACTCTTCTTCGCGAATACTTTGACCTTGTCCTTCGCATCCTGGGCGAGTTGGATGACCATCTTGGTGTGCTGCAACGGGACTACCAGAAGTTCTCCCGGCCTGCTCAGCCGGACACCAGCTCCCAGCTCAAACAAACCAAGGTCGATACATGGAAGGCCAAAGTTCCGTCTGAAGATGAACTGCGTGTGCACCTCAACTGTGTTACGTCCCGTCTTCGGTTCATTATGTACTTCGCGTGGAACTCCTGCTTGTTTAAATGGATGATCACTACATATCTACCATTATCTCTGCTACAACATTCTGACAGAGACGAAGTTATGGAAGATGATAAAGATATAGCACCAGAGGATGAGGGAGAGGCGGCGGAGGACGAGGGCATGGAACCATCTGAGTTCCCAGAAGTCTATGCCGATCAAGATCTGGAGTCATCCGCTGGGCACCAACGGTTTCTCATGCAGTTTATCTACTGGTTGCGTCTTGTTTCTGCTCCGATCCATTTTGTGTACTCCTTGTATGCAGACCGTGGAACCAAAATTGCGCGGATCACCTTTCACGTTCTTGTGTATCCTCCGGCATCAACACAATTGCGGCCATGGGAGGAGGTTATCCGAGATCTATACCCGGATACCGAGGACGCCTGCCGTGTGATGGAAGGGTTGAGGGAGGAATACGGCCACCTGCCAAAGGCCAACATCATCTCAGATCCTATGTTCCAGTTCCGAGGCGTCGCGCATTGCGAAGCTATACTTTCTACGCTCCATTACCTGGTCAATTGTAAGAGCGTTGAAGCAGTATGTTCTCTTCAATCTATCCATTTCACCTTGAAATCGTATCTCATTACACATGTGCAGGCGATGATTCCGAAAACGTTGCTGGAATATTTTAAGTTTGCATCTCCCCTCGTTGTAGCATCCAAGAGAGCTTGCCCTGCATGCGCAGCTATCCAGTACGAACTCTCATGCGCAACAGGACGGCCCAGCACGTATCCTATCTATGCCAAGCACACCCGTGTCTATGGTTGTGCTCTGCCGGTTGGCTTGCCCACACCCATCCGTAAGCGCGTCATTGCGCACTTCGAGACTCTTTTGAGAGACTACTTGGACGGGATCAAAGCCCGCTCGTGGTCCCAAACTTCATCGGAAAGTGCGCCGTACAGTCCAGTACTGAATGGTGAGGATCGCATTCAGTCCTTCATGATGTGCTTCGACGATTAACTGTGTGTTACGGGCATGCAAATGGTCGCTTTTTCTTTTCTTTCGGGTATTGCTGGTGTTACAATTTGTGATTGATTGATACTATCTCTATCTTGGGAGCTTCTACGCTTATAAAAACAGTAGATCGTGTATGCCTTGCGCGCTTGTATGCTCACTCTGCCAGCATCTCCAGCTAAATCCTATAAGCTCGTATCCATAAGCCTAACCAATCATTTATTGTAACACATACCTCTCTTCTTACGCACTATAGGAAGACCATGGTGTGCTACTGTATCTTTGGGAATTAATTAAGCATTCTAGCATTTCTATGCGTAGATCTGTGTATATTCTCTGAGTAGATTAGGTTCGTAGCTTGCCCGTATATCCTTCGGACCGATGTTCCTAAGCGGTTAGGCTCGGCTAGCCTGCATGCAGTGGGGCCTGGCCTGTGCCAAGGCAAGCCATAGATTTTACTGCATACGGCCCAGGCGCCTTATTAGGGGTGTGGGCACGCCCGGCGCCCACACCTGACAAGCCGTGAGCGGGGTGCCTTGCATTAAGAAATCCCGGTATTTTTTCAAAATTGCAACTTACTCAACAACAACACAATGGAGAGAAGATTGGAGACTGCAGGATGATAGGTAACTTCAAGGCCTACATAGGCATCCAAAAATCAAGTCAAATGGATGGATTTTGAGCAAGTTGAAAATGTGAGAAAGAGTCGATGCAGTGGGCGGATTTTTTGCCTTTCTTTTGACTCCCCTGTTTTATTACCAATTGTAAATCGAATTTGGTAGTGATACTATCAGAGCCTATATGGCTTGCTGGCTGTCAATTGGTACTGGTCTTGGCATATTTGGATGGTGGTTATTGTAATAGTTACAATTTTGAAGTTACAATACTAGGAGACACTCTACTATAGCATAACTCAGGGAATTTTTGCCCAAATGACATTTTACACTCTTTAGAAATCACCAAGCTGACCCTGAATAGTCTTCTGCTATGCATAAGAGACACTGGCAGCAAAGGCACTGAATTCCAAGCAGCATTGGTGGAGAAATCAAGTGGGGTAGGTAGTTCTCCTTCTTTTCCACCAGCCCACCTAATAACCACCCCCATAGGTCTTCCAATTCTAGGTCAAATTCCATGCCGTTTTGCGTAGAGTAGCTCTACTAGATGTAGATAGATTCTGTATTATTCTTGGGCAGATACAAGAACAGTCTGTAAACTGGTTCAGGTCCCTACATCTGAGTCAGAAGCTGTCACTCATCACAAATACACTTCACCATCAAATCAAAACAATTTACCTGATGGTATACAACACAAATCCAAGTATCACGTAGAAATGATTTACCTGATGGTATACAACATGTATCGAAGCATCAGGTAGAAATAATTTACCTGAAACAAAATACCAGTGCTGCTAAGCACTGCTTAGCAGCATCAGCAGTGCTGAGCATATCCTAAGCCACTGTACTTGATCTACAACAACTCCTTGAATATTAGAGAAAACCCAAAGAGGAGGCAAGCAAGTGAAAGAGCATCTTGTTAACTACATTTCATATATAAACAATATTCCGGTCAAACTAACACTCACGTGGTGAATTGTGTTAGGGGTTCTCCCTTAACAGAGTATATGTAACTTGAGTTTACCAATGATGGGTATTTGTCAGTAACTTCCAAGTTATCTGACATGCAAAACGGCTACCCTAGGTAATCCTCAGAACTTTCAGTCACGATATCCTGTAGCGGGGATAGAGTGGTACTCATCTCGATTGGATAGAGGAGTTTTGACCTCTAGCTGATTCATTGAAAGAACAATACTTTGGTGGTTGTGATTTGATGACGCAACAATACTGCCAGATCAAATGGAGTACAATCCTGCCGAGCGTATTGTTTTCAACCAGATTCATTTCTTGGATACTAGTGGGATTATGTGTGATTGGACTGGAGATTACTCCGACTCACAAACACGGCAATCGGTACTCACTACTGCTATTAAGCGGGAACTTAAGCCTAATCCCTTATGCGAGGTTAGAAACTGGGCACTCCCTGGTCAAAGAGAATGGTCTCGGCCTAAGCTGTTGCGTGATTGAACGATTATGACATTGGCTGATGAGATGAGGCTTGAAGCATCCCCGCACATTGATATGTGTCGGTATGGCAATGCGAGAGTATGACTTGCCTCAGCATGCATGCGTATACGTGTCATTTAATCTATGTTGGTATGGTAGTGGTTGTCTGCCACGTAAACCTATAATGCAATCATGCGACAGTATGTTTTGCCGAAAGACACACTGACTAAGTTCGGCTGATGTTTCCGACTACCAAACCATACGAGAGCGAGATGTCCAAGTTGAAGTTATGATCTGATATATGATATTGTGCGGGTGTGGCCTGATTCTTATCAGGAGCGTAACGCTTTAATACCTCACCTGCATGAACACGATAATCTTGGGGAATTCGTGGCAATCCGTGTTAGGTGCATTCATCTAGAATGTAAGACACAGCACACATTGCTATCAAAATCATGGAAGATGAAATACGGGTGAGCATGCGTTACACCCGAGAAGCTTCGATTTAAGAGATCACATAGTCCCGGGAATGAGAAGAACAAGCTCTAGCAGCGAAACAAACAGCGATACCTACCCGCAAAAGAAAACTATTATTTATTATTGAGTTTTTATGATACCTATATCTACCTATTATTATATATAAAATCTATTAGCTTTGTGTAGCGGCAGCCCCACACCTTTAATAAGTATCCTCCTGAGTAAATGACTATTACTTTCGAAAGCGAAAACGATATTATAGTATACATCGGCAAAAGTGCAAACCGACAATAGACTGCGCTACGCGCATACGCGCACATGCCCAGCTCATAGCAAGCTTCCCGTGGACCCCTGTGTGACGCGCAGCCCATAGTCATCTATAGTCGATTGATAGAGATGTGCGCGTGGGCCTATGGAACTATATACGGCTGCCAGAGATGGACCTATACTTTACTGCCCGCAGTCTTCGCTTTTAGACCGGTACTATACTCACTATCACTGCAAGTCCGCATGAGAGCCTGCTGGCGATTGAAAGCCTGCTCTACAGCCTGCTTGATAGCCTGCTCGATAGCCTGCTTGAGAGAGCTGCGCCTCGAGAGGAGTACAGTTTTCCATGGGAAGCTTTTGGGCGATGGCAAACTCTGAGTTTGTGGAAACTTTGGCTAATACAAGGCTCTAAGTCTATGGAAGCTTTGGCTAATAGAATGCTCTAAGTCTGTGGATGCTTTGGCTAATAGAAGGCTCTAAGTCTGTGGAAGCTTTGATGCTAACGTTGACGTGGCCAACCTACTTGTCTAAGTGCTTCTGGTACTATGACCACCATCACCGATGACATCACCGTCGCCATCATCACCATCGCCACATCACCATCGCTGTCATCACCATCAGCCAGGGACCAAATGCGCACACATATGCCCACAATCAGTGGGAAGCGGGCAACAGATTCCGCTGGAAAATCTGAGTCAGAGATCTGCTCTCCCCAAGATCCAATTGTCTACCTTTCCTGCAGAATCTAAGGCTGCAATTGTCAACACCATGACTGTGAGTCATCGAGATATCTCGTCGCAGTGGCCGCACTAAAAATACGGCTCAGACTAAGATATGAACTGACCTCATGATTTCGGCCACCGCCACCCGCCTTCCGCCATCCATCTCCTGCCACCCGCTTCCTGGTGCCTGCCGCCTGCAACTCAGCAAGTCTCTGGATCGAGCAACCAGGAGCATACATGGGAGCGTATAGTCAAGCGAGATTAAAAGTGTTTTGCCTCTGGAGAGTGTAGTTGAGAGCTTGCTCGGGAGTGTGCTTGAGAGCGTCTTGAGAGCTTAGTTGGGAGTGTACAGCCAAGCGGGCTGGGAGTGTGTCATCGAGTGCAATTAGGAGCGTCCATGAGAGCATGCTTGGGAGTGTACTTGAGAACGTACTCAGAGGTGGACTTGGGAGTGTGTTGAGAGCTTACTTAGGAGCGTATAGTCAAGCAGGCTGGGAGTGTGCCATCGAGTGCAATTGGGAGCATCCTTGACAGCATGCTTGAGAGTGTACTTGACAACGTAATCAGAGGTGTACTTGAGAGCATACTCGGAGTGTACTTGGAAGCATCTTGAAAGCTTACTTGCCAGCGTATAGTCAACCAGGCTGCGAGTGCGTCATCGAGCGCAATTGAAAGTGTACCTGAGAGTGTGGTCGGAAGTGTGCTTGAGAGCATCTTGAGAGCTTACTTGGGCGCGTACAGCCAAGCAGGCTGGGAGTGTGTCATCGAGTGCAATTAGGAGCGTCCTTGAGAGCATGCTCGGGAGTGTACTTGAGAGCGTCTTGGGAGCTTACTTGGGAGTGTGCAATGAAGTGCATCTCGCAGTTTTGTTGAATGCAGCACGATGTATAGTATCGAGCGCACATAATTGTATGTGTATCATAGTGATCTGGTCAATGCGCAGGTCCGTAGGATCTCATAGTGCCACGCGTCAAATATGCTATGGATTACCATCCCAGAAACTGGTTCTCTATGAGTTACGGGTGGTGTGAGGTCATTTTTCCCAGTGTATGCTCTGGAAACAATCATTATTTACGCCAGAACAAAGAAGTATATATTCTTGGCGCAGAGTGTTTGGTGGATAGCCTCGATTATCGGTCTTTACGAAGGACTAATTACGCATATCGATAATCTATGCATACGATCAGATATTCCTCAGGCATCATCCTTAAGGATCTAGATAAATCAATTTAACGATACTCGCAATACAGAATCCAGTGATTTGGAATCGGGAAAGGCCTTGCGAATTATAGAGCAGACCCAGAAGCTCATTGCCGATTCCCGGAAGGAAGGGAATGCTTTAAAGAAAAAACCCGATCTGCTGTCGCGTACAAGATCAGGAAAAGTTCTGGCAAAACCTTTATCAAAAAAGCAAAAGAACTATTTACAGTCAATTCCTAAAGATACAATCTCTGCATATTTGATCGAGAGAAAACAGGATCTACGGCTGTGTACCTAGTATCTGCTCAGAAGTATCTTTGGATAAAAGGAAGTATAGTTACATAGGTGGAGGCACCCCCATAACAAATTGAACTCAAAGCGAAATCGATGAGGGAGCAGTGAGTGGAGGAGTTGGCTCTGATGGGCATGTGGCTACAAGGTGCCCAGCTGGAGGCTTGTTAGATGTGTGTGTTAGATGCTAAGACACTCCTAATCAGGTAGCTGGGTGGTATGCATGAGGCGTTTTAGAGCTGTGCAGATCATGTTGGAATATTGATACTTCCTGATCATCATGGCAGTGCCATGTGTATTCAGTTTGTGTCTTTGTTAATGCCATCAAGTTCTGCATTTCCACTGATTTGGAAATGTTGCTAAGTTCTTTTTGTAATGATTCTGATCACTAGTCACTATTATTTATAGGCGATTGATAGTTGTAAGAGACTTTGATTTTGGATTGGTGCTTTGCTGCTATACTTCTGTTAAACAGGTTGTGGTTGTACTGTAACTGCTGTTTCCATAACAGATAAGTTTCCTTGTACGGGTTGGTTAGCTTAGGATGTATTTTCTCACAGTGTGAAGATTAGGCGGTTATAATTCGATGAGGTATGATTCTTTATTCATAGATCTAGACTTTTGTCGATGTTATCTGTGATGCCTGATTCGCTGTTTGATATCTTTGGTATCCCTTTCAGTAATATAAGATAACTAAATTATCACCAGACAATTTTGATGCAATATTAGAACCTGTCAATGCTTAGTTCCTAGTATATGGCAGCTGTGTAATACTTTTTGCTGTTATTGAAATCTGTCAACTTTTCACTCTGAAACATAGCCATATTATATAAACTTGACAATTGACTGCAATCACAGCGTTGGTTGAATTCCCAATGAAAACATATTTCTGCATGAAAACAGTAATTTCAAGTACTACAGTCTGTAGAGGGAAGAATAACTCAGTCACATTGATGGGAAAATAAATGTTCAAAATGTAATAAAATGGGTTGTTTATCAGAATATGCAGCATACTGAATAGGGTTGATATTGGCATAAAAGTAATATTACTGGCCTTCAGCTATAGGATAATAGTTAAATACTTAATACCATATTTACCATCAAAAACATTAATGCATAATGTGCTACTTCTAATCAAGTTGTGTTCAGAACAGTTTTCATATTCTATTTCAAGCATAGAGTAATAATCTCCCATGGATTTGTGCAGTGAGAAGATGAATATAATACACATGTAATTATATTTCTTTGATACTATACATCACAGTAGATTCAATGAACTTGAACCTAGACTGCCAAATAGAACATAATACACACTCCAATGTATATGTTAAACTACTCATCTGTTTGCACTTGGTTACACACTCCTAGCCTGTTTGACATACTCTTCAAAATATACCTCTCTGTTACTCTGCAGTATATTCACTGTATGCTCCAAAGTACATCAGCAGAATGTAATTCAGTCCGGAAGCGATACGCAAACCTCCATCAGCAAAATGTATTTTAGTCTCTGCGAGCCTCCGGGATTGTCTGTGAGAATGTGGAGTGTAAACTTAGATGCGTCAATTTCAGGAGAGTATCGGACCGTAAGAGAGAATTCCGATCGGCCTCTGGAGTAACTGAGATCTCTGCTGATTGGTACAGGAGTGCAATGGGAGTGATTCTGATAAGTTTGGGAACGCCTCGGAGCGCTGGAGACAACATTGAATGCACCTGGGAGCACATGCGAGCGCTGCCGACATGCGTGGGAGTGCCGACAACAAGTCTGGGAGCACCAACAACAAGTCTGGGAGCAACGAGTACAAGTCTGGGAGCGCAGATGACACGCCTCGGAGCACTGCCGACAAGTCTGGGAGAACCTCGAATCACAGTAGAGCAGTCTTGAAAACACATCTTCTTTGGGTATGCGGCAAGTGTGCCTGGAAATCATAGCTACTACTTATTGTTCAAAGATTGTTAAAACTCATGTATTCAGATTGTATTCTCATCTATGTATCAATGTATCGATGTATCTATGTATCTATGTATCTATACAGCTACCCATCTACACACAATATATCGGCACTGGCTGCGGACTCTGCTTGAGAGAAATTGATGGTGCACCTGAAAATAACGATCGAGAGAACACAGATATTCCTTCTGAGGCCATGATCGAGGGAGTTTGGACTTATACTTGCAGGCGTTAATCGAGCGTAAGTAGGAATAGACATAGAGGGCCTGATCGAGTGAACTTAGAGATGCACTCCGAGACATTGATTGAGCGAGTTTGTAGATACACTTGGAGGCCATGATCATGCGGACTTGGGTGCTGGAATCGAGTGAGATTCGATATGCACTTGAAGGCTGTAGTTGAGCGAGTTGAGAGATTCACTTCGAGGCCGTGATCGAGAGAGTTTCGAGATACACTTGGAGGCCATGATTGAGCGAGTTTTGAGGCCGTGATTGTGCAAGTTTGGAGATGCACTTGGAGGCCGTAATTGTGTGAGTTCAGAGATACACTTCGAAGCCGTGATTCAGTGAGTGTGGATATACGCTTGGAGGCCGTGATTGAGCGAGGATAGAGGCCGTATTCGACCGAGTTTGATACTGCGCTTGGAGACAATGATTGTGCTAACATGTAGGCCATAATCAAGTGAGTTTGGAGGAGTACTTGGAGGCAGTCGATGGATGGTGCGCCAGGTGCGGGGGCTCATTTCATCCGGTAGTTAACTTGCAACAGTTGGAATGTGACAATGTGACTTTACCTTTGAGCTGTCATGGAGAGCCGGCTGATGGCGGTTGATTGTGTAGGGAGGCATGCCGGAAGCTGAAGCTACATTCAGTGGTCAACTTGTAATCATGGCAATGAATGGAAGGCAAACAATCTTGGGTGGATGCTGTACTTGGTCTATGTCAAATTCGGTGTATGCTGTACTCAGTGTATGCTGTACTTGGTGTATGCTGTGGTCCGTGTATACTGTACTTGGTATATGCTGTACTTGGTGTATGCTGTACTCAGTGTCAACTCATGATCGTGAGATAGAGAGATAGAGAGGGATGACATAACTTTGTATTCTGCGATGACAGTTGAGTTGTGGATGAGAAAGAGAGAGAAGGGGGATGAAGATGAGTATGATGTGGAGAATGCGAGTGGATATGAGAAATCCAGGGTACGACTTGCCTGATTGGGATAGGAAAACCTTGTATCGGTGTAATTAAAAGCCAGATCGGGCCGCATACTTGCCATATTACGGTTCGCAAATTGACTCGCACAGGAACTTCTCTAAAGTCCCAGTTTCTGAAGATGATTTCCCACATATCATCTGGTCTCTCTCTTTCTTGGCCTCAACACTACCATTACCTGAAAACACGATGTTAAGTGATCGCTCTCTATCTCTCCATGCCATGAGCGAGAGTAAACATCAAGTACAGCACGCACCGAGTACAGCATACACCGAGTACAGGATAAACTGAGTACTGCATACAATGCATACTGCATCATCCCAAGATCGACGAGCTCCGGCTCCCAGCCAGTCTCTCATCTCGCGGCAGACCATGTTGTACTCATCTCTCTACATTCCTACAATTATGAGTTAACCAATGAATAGAATATCAGCTCCCGTTGCACCTCCCTCCTGAACTGCCGCTTCCAGAATGAATACCTCCAAGTACTTCTCCAATCTTACTCGATCATTGTCTCCAAGTCTCTCTCCCAAGTCGCTGGATCACATCCTCCAAGCGTATCTCTAAACTTCCAAAATTACGGCCTCCATGTGCATCCCCAAACTCACACGATCACGGCCTCCAAGTGCATCTCTAAACCCACACGATCACGGTCTCCAAGTGCATCTCCACACCTGCACAATCATGGCCTCCAAATGCATTAACAAACTTGCTCGATCACAGCCCCCGAGTGTATCTCTAACTTCGCACGATCATGTCCTCCATGTTCGCACAATCGTGGCCTCCAAGTGCATCTCCATACTTCGTTGATTACAGCCTACAAGTGTATCTCCAAACTCGCTCGATTACCGCCTCCAAACTTGCTTGATCACTGCCTCTGGGTGCATCTCGAACTTCAGTCGACCACAGCGTGGTGAAATGGTGGAACTCGGATGGTATCAGACAGGAATTTCTGAGCACGAGCAGTTCTAGCTCGAGGAGTATAGGAAGAGGGTGAGATGATATGGAGGGATACACGGCCATGATGAACCACAGAAATTGCACGGATCTATGAACACTTTGCAAGATTGCAGGAGGATGTACACAAATAGTGTGGATCATCAAAAGCTCGGCAAGAGTGCATGAGACTAAGAGCTGGGAACAATAGAGTCTGTATTTTGTATAATGAGATGATGTCTATCTACCCCGGGGTCTCCCAAATGTATACTGCCTGTCGCTAAGTCCATCTCCGCTATCCCTGTATCCCCGGATGTATATATACAGAGAGACCAATATAATTTACGCCATATTGCGATGTAGCGAATTTTGTGACTGTAACCAATACCAATATGATCAATGAAATGCCTTGTGGTTATGGAACCATAATAACCACTGGTGTGGGAATATGGCACCAAGTCTCCCGCAGTGCTTGTGCAGAGGTCTCAGCAGCTCTTGAAATCTCCCGCAGAGCTTGTGCAGTGGTTACAGCAGCTCTCGAAGTCTCCCACAGACGTGCGCAGAGGTTTCAGCAACTCCACAATTTCAATATTCTAATATTCAATCTCCAAGAATCCTGAATGCACCTCCATCACTACAGGTGCTTTCAGGAGCACGTGAGAATGCTCTTGCAGAGTCTGAGAGCACTTTGCATAACTCCAGGGGGGGCTGAGAGCATCTGGAAGTACCTAGAAGCAGTGGTGAGGGCTACCGGAGTGTCTGGGACATCAGGCAAATGGATTTTGGTCACTGGGAGCCTCGAGGAGTGTCTGAGAGGATGTTGAGTGTAAACTTAGACGGATCGATTTCATGAGAGTATCAGACCCCAGGAGGGCAGTCAGACCGGCCTTTGGAGTAACTGGGATCTCTGATGACAGGTACAGAACTATCGTGGGAGTGATTGTTATCAGTTTGACAACACCTTGGAGCGCCAGAGGGAACTGTGGGTGCACCTTGGAGCACCTGAGAGGACCGGAGATGAACCAGGGAGGGCGGATGACATGACAGCGAGTGCATACGACAATCTTGGGAATACCAATGACAATTCTAGGAGCACTTGCGACATCCAGCGACAAACCTGGGAGCACTTCGAATTACTGTAAAGCAGTCTGGGAAAACCCACAACTTCTTTGGGAATGTAGCTGGTGCACCAGGAAATCATAGCTACTATTTATCTTTCAACGATTTTCAAAACTCATGTATCCAGTTTGTATTCTCATCTCTCTATCTATATAGCTACCCATCTACACACATTAGATCTAGACTGGCTGCAGGCAATGCTTGAGAGCAATTTGAGGTGCACCTGAAAATGTCATTCGAGTGAACTCAGAAATACACTCTGAGGCTATAATTCAGTTAGTTTGGAGAGGCACTTGGAGGCGGTAATCGAGCTTAATTGGATATAGACTCGGAGGCCACGATCATGTGAACATCGGGAGGTTATCCGAGATCATGGTCAAGCAAGTTTCAAGACTCACTAGGAGGCGTTAATCGAGTGTATTTGGAGATACAGCAGGAGGCGGAGATGGAGTCAACTTTCAGATTCACTATGTGCTTATGATAAAGCGAGTTTGGAACTGCACTTAGACAACATAATCATGGGAACTTGGAGGCCGTAATCGGACGAGATTAGTGATACACCTGGAGGCCGCGATCGAGAACGTTTGGAGATACACGTAGAGGCCAAGAGCGTGCGAACTTGGAGGCTGTAATCGAGCGAGTTTTGGGATAGCCATCAGAGGCTGTAATTAAGTGAAATTGGATCAGTACTTGGAGGCAGTCTATAGATGGCACGCTGGGTGCTGAGACTCTATGATTCAGATAGTTGACTTGCACCAGTGGGAATGTGACGAGTTGACTTTACCATTGACATGTCATTGCAAGCTTGCTGATGGTGGTCGATCATATAGGGAGGCACGCTGGAAGCGTACGCTACATTCAGTGGTCGATCATATAGGGAGGCACGCTGGAAGCGTACGCTACATTCAGGGGTCAACTTGTAATCATGAGAATGAAGGGAAGACAAACAATCTTGAGTGGGTGTTGTACTCGGTGTATACTGAACTTGGTGTATGTTGTACTCGGTATATGCTGTACATGGTGCATCAGCAAAGAATATTTCCGTCCACGCGGAATGGCTCGGTCGGAGTGGATGCGCTCCGTCAGAGCTGTCAGAGACACCCCAGTGGCGGATCACTCCATGCCCAGCGTCTATTCAATGCGGCCCGTTACATATCGCCCTCTGATCGCTGTTTCACCGTTTCTTCTTGTTCTGTCGGTGTCGTATTTCAAATGATCACTGTGGAGTTGAGGCCAACTGTGACCAAACGTTGCAATGGGTTCATTGGGTAGGCGCATGCATCTGGATTGCAATGCGATTGGTGACGCTGCGATAATCTCTCCTCGCATTCCTTCTACCTGTGCACAAAATGCAATTCTCTTTTTACTAATAATGAGGGATTGCAATGCGATGGGTGACACTGCGAAAATCTCTTCTCGCGTTTCTTTTACCTGCCCTCAAAATACAATTCTCTCTTTGCTAATTATCCACATCATTCCAAGTCGCCAGATCAATGTGGCTATGGACAATCCATCGCTCGTTCCGTCCGTCTCCTGTCTTACTACTAGTAGCTATCTCTGGAATCACCGGCGCGCAGCCGACAATATTTCCCACATGGACAATTTGCAAAGCAACAGCTGCCGGTGCATTTCTCACTTGTACAAATTTCGAGACGGGATCCTAGTTACCTGAGTTTTCACGTATTGTGGTCAGTGCCAGGGCTAACCAGTACTCCACGAAAGCTCCATCCTCATTTAGGAGTTTGATTTTGAATAGTTGTTGCAGTTGCCACGGGAGATGCTCATTCAGCGTGCCATAACACCTCCCAGGGTGTTGCTTTACCCACACCCAGTCGTTCTGTCGATCCCCTCCGTGCCAGCTCTGGCTTCCCGTGCAACGACACTTTTGAGATATGCGTTCACCATCTAAACCCTCAACTTGAACCTTAATACCATGGTAAATACAGAGCTCCATTGGGTGCAGTTGTTTATCCGATGTATACGTCTTGTTACGACTTTTATTCTGGATAAACTCCCGGGTGCCGCTGTATATTGCCACCCGGTGCATTGCGTCTTGTGTATTGTTGAGTAATGCTCTGAAGTCTTCGATCATAGTGTCAGGATGATTTCCATCACGGCGGTTTTGGGGCCGCATGAATTCGGGCTTCACATATGACTGGGAGCCCAGGGGGGCAGCCAGATCCGCACCGGAAGGGATGACTTTGCAGGCGGCAGCGCCGTTCTCCCGACGCTGACCGAGGGCTTGGAGATTGAGCTGTCTGATTTCGAAGCAGAAAATGCGACACTGAAAGGTGATTACTTCCGGCAGGTAGTTGAGATTGTGATTGGATGAATTCCAACAGTCCTTGAGGTTCGTTTTATGTGCTTGTTCATGTCTCTTGGCAGAATACTGTCGCAAGGCTCCGTATTGACGAATCTGTTCGACCCAATGAGACATCAAGTGGATCTTCGGAATGTTGAAGTCGGCATCCAACTCCTTGGAATCATCTATCTGGTGCCTGATACAATCCCGCCCGGCGCTCATCTCGCGCCGCTTCTTGGACGGCGTCCAAGTTCCACCATTTGTTTCCTTGTCTTCCTTTTGCATCTTCACGAGTTGCGTGCTTAGGGCGTTAGCTTTGGCCTTCACTTTTTTGCCGGCTCCCCCGTGTAAGAAACCATCTTTGAAGTTGTGAAAACAATGCAAGGCGTCTTCCATGTAGCTCAAAGTTGCATCATCATGAGATAAATATGGAGCATACGTATAGAATTCTAACATTGCCCGTGTGCACTCAATTGCGCCATTGAATATGGGACGCTGAGCGGGTAATGTTAGCAATGGTTACAACCCGCTAGTACAGTTCCGGGTTAGGGTTGCAACCGGAACCAAACCGTTGCAACGGGACTTACCACAACAAAATCCGGACCGTTGCAATTGGGCCGGTTTTACCACCAAAAACCCGGCATTTCAAACACATAACTTTGGCTCCAATTGACTGTCTGAGTTCTGATTGTATTGTGACATGATCAATACGTAGATTGTGCAGAATTAGCCGATCTTTCGCCTCCTGCGTCTAGATTTGCGATCCAACCAATATTCGTTTAGTCGCAATCAAAATCCCGCCGATTTCGCCTGAAATTGGGCGTTTTCTCAAAGCCACTGAACGACTATTGGTTGGATCGCCAATCTGAACGCGGGAGGTGAAAGAGCGGTCAATTCTGTACAATCTACGTATTGATCATGTCACGATACGATCACAACTCATATACTGAACCGGACCCAAAGTTGCAGGAACTGCAATTTGGCACCGCGGTCCAGGTTCAACCCGGCCAAAAACCGCGGGTTTATGTCCTGTCCGGGTAACAACCCCGCCAAGATAAGGTGGGTCGGGTATTTGGCCGGGTCTGGAACCGAACTGAACCGAACCGCTAGTCAAAACTCGGACCGCTGGCGGGTTACCTGGACCCATTGCTAACCTTATGAGCGGGGCTTGTGCCCCATTGAGACTGGGTTACAACTCTAAGCAGGTACCGGCTCATTTTGTTCATCTCCTTACTATTCCGTTGAGAATTTTCCTCATATGACATATTGTTTGGTGTGAGGTCGTGGTAAGCAGGCGCGGATAACCAGATTGCATTGTACTTGTCGAGCCATTTGTGCGTCTTCATGATGTGGAATATCCACTTCTGGAGGTGGTGAAGCATGCCAATATGCGTTGTATGGAGGAGGTCGGGCTTCGGGAGGTCGCTCACAATGAAGGGAATATGTCAAAACACGTTGAATCGTCTGTGGACATGGCGGGACAAGCGTTCGGCATCTGCTGCCTTGGTGTCGGCATCCCTGAACGTTCTATATAGGTCATGATCCCACCGGGGGTGTTGCTTGTCAGAAGGGACATAATCTCCAAATTCTTTCATTGGACACTCGCACCAAAAACAGACATGCCGCTTGAGATGATGTAGGTCACAATACTCAGGGCAATCCGCAAGCCATGCTGCTACAACCGGTTTGCAACGCCTGAAGTTGCCATCTGCACAGAGAACATTGTAATACCTGCTCTCGGCGTGGGGGTTTTGTTGAAAGGTGAGAGGCTGGAGCATCCGCCGGAGTACTTCATTCAGCACCTCTCAGTTTGTTTGCCACTGCTCATCCAGCCGCTTCTGAGGAATATTGCGGTTTTTGATTGGAATCGGTAGAAGAGAGACGATTACGACGGTGTGCATTAACGGCATCTGGTGGATCTTCGAAGATAGATTGCCAATTGTCATATACACAGGCCACTTGTTCATGTCGCCAGCAAAATTTGAGAGATGTGCTCCGTCGGCCATGAAGATCAAGGGAACCAGTGTATCCCCCAGTCTGAGCGTTGCCTTAACCTCGATTAGCACGTTATTATCCTTGAGTATCTCTGCTTACCTGTGTCTCCCACCACCAGTCCACAGTGTGCATTTCAGTATAGAGGTGTTTCGGTGGCGTATTGCTGTTGAAGCAATGCTGAGGGGCGTAATGGAGATGCTCGGCGTAAGCTGGCTGCCGCATGAACTATCTGATGCTTTTGATGATGTGTGGACTCCAGTATTTGATAGGTATTGTTGACAACGGTTCAGGACCGTCACTTCGGGTCCGGGCCCGGGTCAGAACCGAACGGTTGCCGAATTGGCGGTCCCGGTTGTCAGTACACCTGAACGGTCAATTCGGGTCTGGTTCGATGCAAATCACCCAACCAGTCTGAATTATGCGGGTTGCCAGCTGGTCGCCCAGCGGGTCCGTCTGTAGATTTATATAATGTTCTTGTATTTGCAGCTGGATAAGTGTATAGTATCAAAATCAGGTATTCGACAGCCAATAATCTCTTTGTGCATGTTTTGCACTATGCGACATTGATTATTTTGGTATACGTGTTCTTCCTTTTATAGTTGCATTTTTGCCTATAGAGGCAGTCAATAGGTCAGTTATGAGCTCCTTTATCCGCACAAAGCCTTGATAAAACAATGTGCAAGACCAAATATTGTTGACGCACCGTTGATGCTCAGTTGCATGATGAGGTAATGTATGTGTCTTGGACTGTTTCAAATGAAAAGGCAGCGACGACACCGTCTCTGAATTATTACCACATTGCAACCCTTAGATTACCCAAGTTCCAAAACCAAAATTGTTGACACTCCATTGACGCTCATTTTCACAATGTGACAGATAGCGTGTCGGTATTATTCTTAACATGAAAGGCAGCCAATATGTCGTTTATGAATGGCCGCAACCAATCACCACTTAGGTTATGCAAGATGCACAGCCAAAAATCATAGACACTCCGTTGACGCTTATTCTCTGAATGGGGCGGTGATCGTGTCTTGTACTTCTTTGCGAAGAGAGGCTGCCAGTATGATGGTTATGGATAGCAGCGACCACATCACCTTACAATTACCGTGCTTACAAGAGTAAAAATTGTTGACGCTGCGTTGACGCTCATTTCAATGTACAGTGTAGTCACGATCTGGTGCCGTTGATAATTGCAATCATAAATATTTGATTTTTGCGGATGCCTTTCAGCATGATCAGGACTTGGTTCTATGGCATAGCCAAGCCGAGTAATATTCCAGCACTAGTTGCTCTCATCCGGTTTAAATGTATATATCTCGCCATATAATGCATACTGCCCACTATAGCTTTGTTTATTGACCAATATTCTCATGCGACCGGTCAATATTCATCCATAATACATCTCTAAATATAATGCTCGGTCAAATTACATAATGAACTTGGTGATAATACATTGACGCATTCTGTCCTAGTTTTTCTTGATCCCCTGATTCCTCCTTGTTTCCATTATATTGACCGTCATCAACGTCTTTTCAACCTTCCTCTTTGATCGTCGCATAGGCCGAATCAATCCAGGAACATTTGGTGTGGCACTCACATTCCGCTGCTCTGGGGTTTATGAATCCTCAACGCCGTTGTGCAGTTCCATATCTGATTCATCGTCTGCCTTGCAGTGGTCTTAGCTGTCATATGGATTGTCCAAGTCCCCATTCCACTTAAGCCAATTTTTGGTGTCTGAAATGCTTTCAGGTGAGGTATCCTCATTACTTTCGGCAGGATGGCGGTCGATTTGTTTGATTTGGCGGACATTCAATACCTGTGTTCGTCCTCCAGGGAGGTCCTTTGCAGACAAAGCTGGTGGCACAGGTGATTTTTCTGACAATTTAAATGCAGCCGCACCATCATGTTGAAAGTTTGACCAAGTTGCTTTGACGATCTCCTCAGTATCTGAAATGTATCCCACGGCTGTTATTTGTTTATTTTGAGCGCGAGATTCCCTCTGTGTAGCTTGTAGGTTTTGGCTACCCTGCCACATTTCCAAAAAGTCATGGACCTTGGCCATTCAATGCAAATTCTTTGCCTCTGCCTCTCTCTTCATCTCCATGTCGGTATCAGTGCTGTTCGAATCCAATACCGGGTCATCGCCAGCCAGTAATCCATTATTGGCTCGAGTGTACTGCCTTACTACAACTTTTTCGTGAAGAGTCTCTGCTGTGGTTTTCGACTGCCTCTACCCGATCACATCTCACCCCAGGGAAAAACTGGCCTCCACTCCGACACTGTGAGGTATGATAGAGAATATGTCGTGAGCCACATTGGAGAGATCAGCGTACTTTGGATGCGTTTCTTCTGGCTGCCGCCACCAGTCGGCGATATCCGGTAACCAAAAAGTTCTACCAATCTCCATTGGGTCGGAGTGGTAATCATTAAGATTCGGATCAATTTGCCCCCAGTTCTGTGGCATTTCAGGAGGTGAATTCAAATAGAGCCTAGTGGCTGTCAATAAGCGTGCTGCACGATCGCTTCGTCCAGGTGTCGTTTCGGCCACATTGTCAGGCATGAGGTATTCTCCATCATCGCTGGACAAATCGTATGGATCATAAGAAGATTGACCAGATTTTGAAACCATTGTGGAGAAGCTGAGATTGTTGTTCTGAATGTTTTCGGATTTAGTGACCGGCAAACGTGTGTGTTTGGCGCAGTATTTGTTCTCCACATACTTCTCGAAGGCCTCCTGGTATTGGGAAGTATAAGAAGTCTTGTCTTCAGGATTAATATCCAATCCCTTGTCCCACTTCCGAAACAATCACAGCGTCCGGAAAGTATCAAGGATGTGTGCCGAAATGAGAAGCATAACAGTTGTAGGAGTCACTTCAGTATAATATTTGGACACCTTTTGCTGCGCAAACTTCACCGCAAAGAATAAGTCTTCCTTCCACGGTGTCTTCTTCTTGGCCAAAGCTCGCATCACACCATCCATGTGATCAAACATGTCATTATAGACAGTAATGGGGTGATGCAGAGTATCAGTATGCCATTTCGACATCCACAGGGTCCAGTACCGCACTGGCCGTAAAACCTCCATGACATACTTGAAAATAGTACACTCATCCTGTGTTGTGAAGAGTGGCCGGTAGTCGCTGTATTTTGGGTTTTTAGGCCACTCGCGTGTGAATTCATGTAATTGGTAGGCGCGCTCGAGCAACTCCAGTGTCGAGTTCCAATGTGTCTTCACATCCATAATGGGTAGTACTGCAATCCGGATATTGGCTGTTTGACAGTCAATGAACTCGTTTCGACGACCAGGTGTCAGCGTAATCAATACAGCAAGCATTCTCTGCTACATGAAGGACAGTTTCAGCACTTTCAAAATATGTCGAAATACGTACTTTCTCAATTATCTTTGCTAAACCTGGTCTCATGGCCGACACCTTGTTGATTCTAGCATTGCCCTCTTTTCGAAGTCTTTGACTCTTCCCAATGTCTGTGCTGTATTTCTCTCCAAATTGCTGATCGCGCACATGGGCTTCCCAAGACTTGGTTCGGCCTTTTACATCTAGAGTGCTCATGAATCGACCCAAAGCAAGCTGAATGACATGCACCATGCATGGTATGTGGTTTCTGACTGTGGGCCACCCGATTCCGGAGGCCTCAAGCGTAGTTTGTAGTTCGTGAGTCATCAAGTGATTTACGGAAGCGTTTTGGGTTGAACTTCCAAGTAAACGGTGGTCAGTCAGCTCAAAACGATGAAGGACTTCCTTCAAATGTCCAGCTAGCCATGCTCCTGTATGCTGACCCTTGACCTGTAATGCTTAATGAGCTTTTGAAATAGGAAATAAATGGGCTATCAACCCCGTTGAATGCCAGTTGTACTTCCCACAAAGTGTAATTTCTATGCATATACTAGGCAATGACCGACATTATTGCTAATTTGTTCGTCGATGTCCATTCGTCTAAAGCTAAACTGACTTTGTTTCTTGATGGCAGGTGCTTGTTAATTGCATCCACTGTCAGTGTGTATTCCCCTGGCAAATATTACTCAGGGTGCTAGCTGACGGTGACACCAGTTCGCTTTGTAACGAGTTGTATGACCGTCGTAGCTGGATGTTAGATATTGCGTTCCATGCAATATGAGCCGAAACAAAACCTAACATGAGGTAGCGATTACCGGTGTCTTGGTGAAATTCGGCAGTTTGAAAGTCCTTTTCTGCCAGTTTGCAGCGTTTTGTCTGTCAATTCAGTAAGTATACTTAATACCTGAATGGTAAATGTAAATTTTCTTTGCGAACTTACAATTGGAATTCCTCGACTTCCTTGCTGCCTGAGTATTCCCAAAGCGGTTTCATCAACCGTTAAACTAGTCAATTCGGTTACATCTGACACTGTTAATTTGTTTAACTTTGCGATACGTGCTTTTGCCAGCAAGTGTTTGCCCATTGAGCTGGTCCCATGTTCTGATGGATGGCGAAGAACTTGATGACAAATGATACATATGATGCACGGGCTACCAGTCTCCTCAATTCCGCAGTATAAGTAGAATCTCCACGAAGGCGCATGTGTAGAGCTATTCCAAGCAATAGGCCACTTTGAGCATTCATTCATTGAAGCCCGCTAAGCATCGAAGATCATTTGTAAAGTAAGGTAGCTCAAATCACGAACAAAGACAAGGTCATTTTTTGACAATATCATGACCTCTAACAACAATGTATTTAGAGATTTTGTCTCTGACATCGCGGTAGGAAGTTGAATTCTGGGTAATTCAATCTGGGTAACTGTCAAAAGATACGTTATAGTCACGTAGAACGCTGGTTCTTAAATATTGACTTTAGAGCTACAAGCAAGAAAAAAGTCAGACCTGTGAGACATCGCATGCATATTTGTGAAGTTGAATAGAAGGAAATTCAAAGACGAGACGGTTGCGATATCATCATTAGCATTTTTGTCCATAAAGGCAGCCAATAGTATGATTATGGGTCAACGCCGTTGCATTGCTGTCTGTTCATCCAGAATGCAAGCCCAAAAATTGTTGACGCTCCGTTGACGGTCAATTTAGGAGGTGGTAGCGATATCGGCAGAAGTATTTTTGCCTAGAAAGGCGGCCAATATAATGATGATGGGAGTATGCCGTGGCACGGCCCTCGAATTATCCATGATGCGAGACCAAAAATTGTCGACACTCTGCTGACACTCATTCTTAGGAGGTGGTAGCGATATCATCACTAGCAATTTTGCCCGGAAAGGCGGCCAATAGTATGATTATGGGAGTATGCTGTTGCACGGCCCATGAATTATCCAAGATGCAAGACCAAAAACCGTTGACGCTCCGTTGACGCTCATTATTAGGAGGTGGTAGCGATAGCGTCACTAGCATTTTTGCCTAGAAAGGCAGCCAGTATTAGGATTATGGGTGTATGCCGTTGCACGGCCCTCGAATTATCCGAGATGCGAGACCGAAAATCGTTGACACTCTGTTGACGCTCAATTTTAGGAGGTGGTAGTGATATCGGCACTATCATTTTTGCCCAGAAAGGCGGCCAATATTATGATTGTGAGTGTATGCTGTTGCACGGCCCTCGAATTATACATGATGCGAGACCAAAAATCATTGAGGCTCCGTTGACGCTCATTTTTAGGAGGTGGTAGTGGTATCATCACTAGCATTTTTGCCTAGAAAGGCGGCCAATATTATGATTGTGGGAGTATGCCGTTGCACGGCCCTTGAACTATCCATAATGCAAGACCCAAAATCGTTGATGCTCCGTTGACGCTCATTGTTAGGAGGTGGTAGCGATATGGTCGTGGGCCATTGTGCCCATAAAGGCGGCCAACGCTGTCATTATGGCTTAATGCTGTCGGGCAGCCTAGTCATTATCCAAGTTGCAAGACCAGATATCGGTGATGCGACGTTGACGCTCAGTTGACGCTGATTTCTAGAATGGGGCAACGAGCATGTCGCATGCCATTTTGCATCTAAAGCCGGCAAATAATCCCTCTTTGGATTGGTGTGACTATGCAACCCATTGATTGCCGAACAGATCAAAGTAAAATTGTTGACGCTCCGTTGATGCTCACCTTAGAGACATACCACAAGTCATTCGGTGTGCAACCATTTTTCTTGACAATCATACCGTCATTATTGACAGCTGTTATACAGTATCTAGGTAGAATCATTTGTATTCAAAAGCATCGAGGCCTCTCAGTATCTGAGCCACTACTATTTACGTCATCAGTCCGATGAATGACATAGCTCCTTTGCGTTTTTGTGCTTTCAGCCGGTATATTACAGCATATAGTTCGATCAACTGATTCTAGACTTATAGAGCACGACTTCCTGACCTTTCTTTTTCCAGCTCGTTTTCCTCGATGTCCATGACGTACCATAAGCAATTGTCAAATTGTCAACCATGTGCAGCAGGTCTGAGCGGAGAGTTATGCAGTTAGCTGCATGAACTAATGCTGCATAACGGCTGCTATTGATCAGGGTTCAGACTGTGCATTGACCACTCGTCTGATGACTCGTAGGAGATCACTGAGTTAAATGTTCTTTCTAAATTTTGTCTCCATTTTAGGTTTTGATTGCTAATGTAACTGTAATAGGCAAGTCGATATCAAGTTTGCTGGCCATCTATCAACTAGATTTGGAGTCTAGAACATTCGCATGGCCCGTACCACCCTTGCACACAGACTGATGAAATATCGTGTCTCACAATTTGGTCACTGAAATCAGGACAAAGCTGACACGTAGCAAAGTAGGTACATAAATTGATTTCCCAGGAGATAGATCATCAAGATTAACTATTTCGCTATCTATACCTGCGGCGACGCGGGCGGCGTCACGATATTGTCATCCATATCCGATTTCCATGTGGTAATTAACTAGCGATGCTTCATGCAGTGGTAGAAGCTTACAGGCTCAACAGGCTTCACATCCTGAATTGGCATCGAATTGGTCGCCATGTTGGGCGAAAAACCGGTATGAATTGTTGTGACTGTGGTTTCTCCGAACCCAGCCTCATTTGACTACTTCCTGGTCGAGAAGTCACTGCCTTCATTGGCGATTGTCCTCGGACGATATCAAGAGTCTGCATCTGCTCTCCAAATGTTGTTGGTGATGGTGTGGCTGCAGTTGTGTCTATTTGGGGCTCAACAACAACTGGAACTTTCAATTTGGTTGTCCCGTACTTCATGTCCCCCTCATGAAATCAGTTGGCTGCATCCCCCCAACCCGGTTGGGTCAATTCGTCAAGCTTCATCTGCTTCTGCCGAAAACTCTTCATGTGGTGCTGTACTGCTTTGGGTATTGTGCCAAGCACCCAGCCGGGTTCATCATCGTAACTCAGCTTGCCGAGCTCTGTATCATGTTCATTATATTCCTTGTCTTCGTCATTCTGCTCTGCATCGGAACTTGCAAGATTGCTCAGACTCTCTCCGATAGTATTCAACAGCTCTTCAAACAGTGTTTCGGGCCTTCCGGTTGTTGTCCCCACGTGTTCAGCAGTAGTCATATCGTTCAGCTCTTGCATAATCGCTGTCTCTGCGTCTTGAACTCGCTTTCCTGCCACAGCGGCCTCTCTCTCCACATAATCCTTGATCCATTTCTCTTTCTCGTCATTGCTAAAGAAGTGCGTTTCCTGTCATTGCTCCGCCCAAAGCTTCTTTTTGGATCGCAAGCTGCGCAATGCGCCCAACGCTCGGACCCTTTCTGCCTCCAAGCCGCTCTTGCCTTCATTCACATGATGACGTTGACATGTGGACATCTTTGTCAATTTGCCGTATTTGCCCGCCGGAAGTGGAGAAAAGCTCTTTTTCAGAACATTGACCATTGTATCGTGTATTGACCTTGTTGTTGGGCGAGATGTTGGATGTTGCAAGATATGGACCACATGGAGGCATGCTGACTCTTTTAAGTCAAGGTTCGTACGTTTGATCAACTTGAACAAAGCAAAATCAGTGTTTTGACCATCATTTCAGTTGGAATAGTGATGCTAATCGTACGTTATGACATCATAGTTAGCCTCTGTTTCATGTAAGATCCTGGCTATGTGTTGAGACAAACATCACCAGACGACCTTTCCATTGTAGAATTTCCTTTTTATCTCTCTCAAACATGAGATATCAGCTGTCGTTCACTTCTATGTATCCCTGCAAACCAACAAACAAACAAACATCATCGGACTGACTTACTGTAAATCGCGGGACCGTTGGAATCACCTCCAACTTGCAGCGATAGGCAGCAGGATATACCTTGAGTAGAATGTACAAGTTGATGGTAATTCATTCCCTTGTGACCTGTAGCTTACTATATATTCCTCAGGACTTTCCACTTTTCGTTATCATCTGTCTCACCTTTTCCACAACAGCTAATCATGGCTCCACAAACACCTCAGCCCGATGTGATACAATCCGAATCAAGCCGAACGACAGGTGCTTCGTCCAATGCACCCCTGGCTGAGACACAGCAGCAACGCAGACACCAGTTAGTCCACCGCAACTCTGAAATTGCAGCGACCAAAAATATGGCACATGACGTGCATTTGAAAATAGTACGTAAGACTGGACGCAGCAATAATAGACAGCAGCATGCAATCGGATGTGAGTCGCTTTATATCAATATAAAATGCAGTCAACTAAGAATATAATGTACAGCTGGGGTACGTAGAGAGCTCCGCGACCAATTTATCGCTGCCTATAATGGCAACCCTCCATGGTCAAAGAAGGCATTTGTCCGCAAAGTCCGCGAAATCAACCATCATGATGTCGTCAGCTCTGGGATTTTCTCAGAAGAATTTCGTGATAAAGGTCCCCGGGAGTGGACTAAACAGGCTTTAAAGACTCTAGGGGAGGCTCCAGAGTCGTATATGGTTGAGGTAATAGCCGAATCTTCGATTTAGAAGCAGCAACTAATTTCTTTTAGGTTTTCAACATGTCTGCTACTATGGCGAGGAAAAGAGGTCGTGTACAGCTGGAACTGTCCGACATGCGCCACGCCTTGAATATGGCGGAAATGGCAAAAGGAGGGTTTTCGGGTGCTGCAATAGAGGAAACGCAACAACTAATTATGAAACCTCGCGCCGAAGTCCGGCAAGAGAAGAAGCGAGCAGTTGAGTTTCCTGGGCATAAGAAGGTCAAGGCCGCGATAGAAAGACACCCGGCAATGGTTTATAGAAATCACACAGCCGGCTACCTCCGTTGCCAAAATGGTACTGCAAAGAATCCGCAGACACGCTGGAGGCGCAAACGAACCGCCGCACCTCCACCAGAACCGCAGGCACCTCCGCTTGAAAGGCCACCTCCGCCCAGAACGCCACCTACACCACCAGGTGACACTGATGGAAATGAAAGTTATGAAATCGAAGGTATGCCATCCAAGTGTGTGTATTTATATTCTCCGCATCCTAACACTCAATTTCTCAATCATAATGCGTATGCCAAGGATAGCAAGCGCGATAAAGATTTTATTCCAGATTAGCTGGGTACACTATCCGCGGTGTGGAAATACTGCTGACATTGATTTTGAAGACGATGACAGCCTTTTGAGCGAATCTGAGGGTGAAGACGACCATTGATTGAAAGGAACGGGATTTTTGATTATTATCAGTATCTACAATTAGCGGACACTTTAAAGTATATTTTAAAGGATATGTTTATATGCACAATTAAAGAACAATGTGGTGATAAAGGAAAGCATACATGAAAAGAATGGAACGACTGCTGAAAAACAGTAATTGATGTTCTATGGCAAAGTCAACTGTTGCAAAATGTGGAAACGCCTGTGGCAAAATGAGTGTCCATAGAGTGTCAATGATTTTTCGTCCTGTTAGTCAGGTTAATATAATGTGAATCAATCGGTGTTATCTATAATCATTATATTGGCCGCCTTTTCAGGCAAAAGAGAAAGTAACTCACTCCCTGCCCCATTCTGAAAATGAGCGTCAACGCAGCGTCAACGGATCGCATACATCTATAAACAAGGTTTTGGCAGCCTTTATAGCCTAATGAGCAAGAGGTGGTCTCGCTACAACCTCCCGGATAATCACAACTTAATTCGTTTTCAATGCTGCAACTCAGTGATCCTGAACAATTTAGCCTATAGAACCGGTCAAAACTCCATATATAGCCATTAGCGCCATTTCGCGCTTTGATTAAACATCATGCAAGGCCAAAAATGGTTGACGCTCCGTTGACGCTCATTTTCATGATCGGGCAGGTAGTGTGTCGCTTTCTTTTTAATCATTAAAGGCTGCCAATGCATCGGTTATGCATAACAATGGACAAGTCACTTTTCCATTACCTGACTTACAAGACTCGAAATCTTTGACGCTCCGTCGATGCTCATTTTCAGAATGCGGCAGGGAGCGTGTTACTATCTCTTTTGGTTTGAAAGACAGCCAATGCCTCATTTATGATTGTTTGCATCCAATCGCCACCTAGATTACTCATGCAGCAAGACCAAAAATCATTGATGCGCCGATGACTATCATGTTCAGGCTGGGGCACACAGTGTGTGTCTCATGTTTTTAGTGATAAAGGCGGTCGATTCAACCGAAAAGGACAATCGCCTGCAAAAGTCAATATTATGGGATTAGCAGTAGGGTATTTAAATGCGACCATAAATAGAGAAACCCGAAATGCAGAACCGGAGATTGGAACCGACAGCTCTAGCCCAAACCCGGCAGAACCCGCGGGTAGATGGGTACGGGTCTGGGTTTGGCCCGACAAGACGCTGCGTGTCGGATTTTTGGACGGTTTTGGAACCGAAACGTACCGTTTTTCCGGTCTCAACCCGGACCGCTGGCGGGTTACCCGGACCCATTGCTGACACTATTGATAGGCTGTTGGTAACTGTCATTCCATCTCATATCCTCGATAGTGTGTTGTACCCACTGCCTGAGAGCCTGATTATCTCTCATGCTAGCCATGAGCTTCGGGACGCCATCCCCGTTGCTAAACCTTTGGAAACGCAGAGCAGTGTTTTCTTCCTTCAGCACGTTGTCATAGTACGTCCTCATACCCTTCATTTTGATCCCACATTGGATATATTTGTACACTTCACGCATCGCGAACGGGTAGTAGGGATTGTTCTGTTGGCTCGGCTCAAGGCAACCCTGAGCGTCGCGTTCCCATGGCTGAGGGATGTAAGCGCTCAGCAGAGCGCCGGCAGCGGGGTATGTGTCCGTCCGTGGCCGAGGAGGTGGCTGTGGTTGAGTCTCCGAGTCTGCTATATTTTCAACTTATTCGAGGTAGGGAAACGTGTCCAACTCTTCAACTGAATGTTCGTTAGCGTTAAATTCATGGCGCTGAGTGGGTTCAACGCATCGGGGCGCGCTGCAAATAGTCAGATTCTTCTGGCGTGCAACTTGCAGGTGATCAGGATGGTGTAATTTGATATGTTTAAGTCACCAGCTGCCTGAGGTGAAATTCTTTCAGCTTGAAAATTCGGGGCAACAAAAAGGGGTCTTCTCTGGCATTATCGACGACACGCGAGGAGTGGAGTAATCAGTGTAGAAAGGGACAAAAGTTGGTGCTGGGCCTGATCAGCCTGGTGTGTAAGCTCACGATACTTTCAGCTAACTTGAGAGATCTATTGAGCTTCAACACCATCACATGGAGGTTCCTTACACGCCAGGAGTTGCAAAAACGCGGCATGCGTGATGTCCCATAATACTATGAATAAAATACACCCTGAGCAATCCAAAAACCTCGCGACACGTGTAATAATCAATGCCTGAGATCAATAGATTAGAACAAAGGAGACGAACAAGACAAGAACCCAACCCTAACCGGAACGCAACAACTATCGCCTCCTCAGCAACGCGAGGCCTGGTTCACTCCTGACCAACAGAGCCATCCTGGCGAGCATCAGGGAGAGGGACATCGGGGAGAGGGATGTCAGGGAGAGGGACATCAGGGAGACTGTCGCCACCTGGTGATTCGCCGAGCAGCTGCTGATCCACATCCACATCTGAGGTGTTTCCAGCTGCCTGAGCTTCTCGCAGAGTTGGCACCGCCGGGCGAGGTTTTTGCGGCGTCATCAGCCCCAAATACTGCAGCACACTGAGGGGATGTGTCTCCTGAGTTAGTGGTCGTGGGCGAGGGTCCGGAGTTTGCGGCCGTGGGGCAGGCGCCTGGGGTGGTGGCGGTGGGGTATGCTCGCCCATCTTCTGGCCTTGCTTAGGCAGCAGGATTGGCTGATCGTCTACCATGGTATTTACATCGTCCGCCGATGTATCTACGATCTCACCCTGGCCAATTGTCCAAGGTTCTTTGCCATCATCCTCATCCTCATCCTCCTCCTCCTCCTCATCCACCTCCTCCTCCTCCGTCTCATCTTCCTCCTCTTCATCTTCCTCCTCTTCATCGTCAGCGTCGGTTTCCATACCCACATAGCCATCTAAATCAACGCAGTCGGGTGTGTCCACATCTCCGTCCATGCACATATCCACATCAGGATCAAGTTCTGCATCATATTTGCCGTCCAACTCGGTAGAGTTGATATCATCATCTGAGGTAATTCACAGAATGGGGGATGGTTCGGGCTCTAAATAGACCCGCTCTAGTTAGCCCTCCGTGTCCGAGTCTGCTTCAGACATTTCCTTCTGCAACTGCAACGCAACAGCACGAGAGATATCATCTCCCCCTGGGGTTTGTTTAACAATACCTTTCCCTTTACTATTTTCCTTCCCCGTCCCCTTCCCTTGCCCCTCCCTGTCATTTGCTCCCTTCCCTTTCCCGGTCCCATTCTTACCACCCTGCGTGTCCTCCACGCCCTCGCCATTGACATTGTCATTGCCATCGCCACGACGGCTCCTTCAACCGCTTGGCGCACTGGGATCCGCCCAGTTCTCATCATCTTCATTCCCATCGATTATCTCATCCCAATTCAGTGGTCCAACAGCCAGGAGGTCGACTGCATTGTATTGCCAGCAGCTTGGCGGGTCAATCCTTGCCCTGGGAACTTTGCTACCGTACCGAGAGAAATGCTTGCCGGTGCATTTCACCTTGCCTCAGGTGGTTGTCTGCGGATTGGAGCGATCAACTTGATCCCCGAAGGCACGGGGGTTGTCCCACCTTGAATTGATCATTTGATCGCGGATTTTGTGAAACATTTGCCCCCTATATGAGCGGACGGCTGCCCACCACTCCCGCAAAGGTGAACTCCTGTTCCAGCGGTGCGGCCACATCAGCTGAAATTGTGAAAAGTGGCGAGTCGTGACTGGATCAAGAAAGATTTTATCACAAAAGAGGTCCCACGCCCTCTCATCCTTGACGCCGCGAACATTGTATATCTGTATGAGTCCACGGATGTGTTCCAAGATGAATCGCTTTATACGGTCTCGATGCAATGACAGGCGTTGATTTTTAACCAATGTCGGCATTTTTGCCCAAGCAGTTGCCGTCCCCTGTCCTGTGCGGCTGCCCCGTGGTGCCATCGCTGCGAGTTGGAAATGAGTCTACATCGGAGGATTTAGCATTATGATACAGTTGAGGGTAGCAGAAGAAAGCCCAGAGTGAACGTAAAAAGTTGTGTAGGTTATCGGGTGTGTCTTGGAAGGACAGGTGTTGTTTTGTGCAAGTCACATGATGTCAAGTTAGTTCAGTATGCTGGCAGTGTGGTTAATTGCTGGCGGTGTGTTTGATATGGGAGGAAAAGAGAATGGAGGTGTAGGCGGGAAGACGGGATATATATACTCGAGTTTCTGCGATTTGATTCATATCCTGTGTTTTGTTAGTTAATGAACACAAAACGGCCCAGCCTTCATCTTGCACAACAACCAGGCACCTCATGAATGAGGAGTGTCGAGACGAGATTTAGTACACTTGGTGAGGACGTTTGCAATGCTTGGGCGGTTCTTTGGCATCACATACCGCTTGTACCACTCAGACCTCGTGCATCTCGAAGCAAACTGGGTAGTTCTGAAGTTGTCCCAACTGTGCAACCATCCAACCTGGCTACCACCGCCTAGCAGTGGAAAAAGTACACGCCACTGATGTCATAGGATACAGAATATGTCATTGTTCGCATTGGGATGTGTTTAGCTCTACCAAAGGGGGATTTCCACCGGGAAGCTGAAGATATACACAATCGATGGTTTGAAGTATTGTGCCAAGAACGCGTGCCTTATGATGAAAATCGCATCAAGAAGGCATAACCACCCTGCAAGCTGTGCAAATAGATTTTCAGACGATGCTGTAACAGTGAATATCAATGCTGAGTTTAATCTGAGTTCAATCTGAGTTTAATCTGATGGCAGTTAACCCCATAATTGAATGGTTTTGAAGGGATCTCGTCCCCGAGTATTGTCAGGGTTTAGAGTCTAGCACGATCTACACTGCGCCTGCCTCTTTTGTCGAATCCCTCCATGGTCGCTCAAATAGGAGTCCACCTCCATCAGCAAAATGTTAAATGGTTTGGAAGTTACAACAGAACAACTCAGCAACTCTCAACAGCCACACTGATCCTTCCAGATGCTCCCAGATGCTCCCAGATAGGCTGAGTGCAAAGCGATGAGCTCCCAGGTGCTCCGAGACTACTTCACCGGTGCTCCTCAATGATCTGGAAGTTGTGGAACAGTATACAAGTATATCCTGAAGAATGTATGGTTGTCTTCGAAATGCTACAAAATCAAACCATTAGAATGTGTAAACCTCAGACCTATTGGGAGTATTGGCCATATCTCCAACACTATTCCAGTGCATTGTAACGGCACGGCTGTATGTGACGTGACCAGGGCCGGGTAACACCCGCTTTATATATTGTCGGCTCGCCACGAGCCTTAGATCTCTAGCGATAATCTTACCTGACTTACCTTACCTACCTCTACACTACTCTACAATATTGACATCCACGTGTGCAACCGTATCTACTGATATACCTTCCTACGTGGCTATACACGGGGGTATGCCTTTACACTATTATCGCTCTTTAATTTCGGATACGTTTCGCATACGGGATTTCATGACTTACACCTTTCCGACGCGTCACGACACGTAGTCTACGCGCGAGATATAATACAGATTTGAGAGCACTGATTGCATCAGCGAAGTGTCTAGATATGTCTATTCAATTGAGGTTAACGGTAGCAGAGACGATCTTGTGCGGATTTCAGAGGCGAATCAGCCAGAGACGCGTCGCGACACCTAAGAACGAGAAATCGTCCGGATTGGACAGCGACAGATTGCAGACGCAAAGAGGCTTGATAAGTACACCCAATTGAGGTTAACGGATGCAGAGACAATTGTGAGTCGATTCTATAGGCCAACTGGCCAGGAGACGCGTCAGCGACCAAGTCAATCGAAGTCCATTTCAACGGATTCATATGAGTACTCCAAAGCTATCAATTGCAGCATTAATGAGATTTGATAAGTTACCTTCCAATTGAGTCAATTGACGATTACAGGGACGATTCCATAGCCCATACGCCACAGAAAGTCGCGTCACCGGCAATGCCGAAGCTGGCCTCTCCAGTGATTCCCTCGAATCTTGTCCAACGAGCGCAATTGGATGCAATCTATCGAGACGACACAGGCCACAATCGCACACCCAAGTGCACCTACGATTATGTTCCTGAGCCGAGCGAAGCTGCGAAGTGCACCCTTCGGATGATCAGGGCGGATTTACGCGATACGCATGATTCACATCTAGTGGCGCCACCGATGGCAGTTCCAATCGCAATTACCTTCCGCAAGACTCGACGCAGTTGTCTATGTTACAGATAATGATTACCGATATGATTACCGGTGTCATTGGTCTATCGACTGGCAGAGTTCAAGATAGTGGAGCAGCGATCACAGATCGTGTGGCAGCTCCGTAAGGGAAGTATAATGACCCCCAAAGGTTCTAAAGTGGCTAGCAGGTACGATTCGCTACTACTATTGACAATTATCCCCATTCGCACCTGATTGGACGACCGAATCGGATCGTTCTGAGGAGAGAGAGCCATCTGCGACAACTCTGTTCAATTTCATCAAACGTACGCCAACGAGCGAATACGGATATGTGCCCATACGACGGCATATGAAGAGGGTTTTTAGGAATACAATGGTGATGATGGAGCCGGGATTCTAAGGATCCACGGGGCTACCGGAGAATGGACCGTCTGGGCACTCTCAGGAGACCAGCGGACTCCGCATGTATTTAAAGCGCAAAGAGGTTTAATTGATGTATCTATCCCCACGTGGGAATGAACATTACTTGGTTGTCAGACAGTCCCAATTGGGTGAGGCAAGGACGTTATTTGGTTGTCAGTCCCAATCGGGTGTGACAAGTATGTGATTTGCTTAGTGAGCTTATTCGTACACATGGTGGCAGCCGCGGTGAATACACTGTGAGCTGGAGTGATAGGAATTACCTTGGTACCAGGCCAGGAATCCTAGCGTCGACTTGCAAAGTGTTCGACTTTTGGCTCTGCAACCCCAGGGTGAGCGGAAGAGGTGGCAGTGGACCGGGCAGGCCATCAGGTATGCCCCGGGAATGTACCTGGATCACGGCTAGGGAGGAGGCGCGTTCCGAAGGTGGTTGTACTTCATATATACAAATACTTGGAGCTACTGCTATTGACTATCTACTGGCCAGTGAGCAGGTGGTTTGGACGTTCTTCCTAAGAGTGGGAGTTCGTATAGGGCTGCTGGGAGTGACCGTGGAAAGCATCTCTAGTGGTGAGATAGGCACCAGGCACTGGACGGGCGAGCAGGGAGCAGCGGCGGCAACGGCCAGAAAAAGGTTCCCAAGGGTATACTCGTGTAAACGTTGCCGGCTCGCCGAGACACGAAAGGAGTACTGGACAGCGGGGCTTGGCCCTATTGTGGCGAACCATTTTGAATCCGGGCTGCTGGATATTCCTCCTTACCACTCCATATCTACTATGAATTGGGAACTAACGTGTGCAGATGGAGCCGGCACAACGACAAAGATGGTGCCTACAGATGATGGAGGACATATCCCGGCTACATACGGAGATTTCGTGGAGGTTTTCAGCAAAGCCAAGGCGGAAACACTCTCGCCGCATCGGTCAATTGACCATGCAATCAACTTGGAGCCCGGCTACAATTTGCCATATGGGCGGATTTACAACTTCTCGGAGTTGGGTGGAGTGATATTCACGCAATTGCGTGGATTAAGATCACGTGCTCACGTGGCCGGATCGTGGATTTGGACTTCAAGATCCCATGCCATATGGACGGATCGACGAGTGGGTATTTTCTTATGATGGACGATGTCACCGGATTATGGGACTGCGATGAAGAGTCAATGGAAGACGGACATTATGGAGGTTAGTAAATATGACCTTTAGAGGGCTTACAGAGCTACAGGAGCAGTCACGGAATGCGGCCCATATGAGCGCAATAACGCACCGGGTGGAAACGAATGGCTGAAGCCAGAGGGATCGTGGCCGGAAATGGATCGCGACTGGATATGGATGGATGACCGGAGATGGATGACCGGAGGTGGATAACCGGAGGTGGATGACAGGAGATGGATCTCAGGAGACGGATCACGGGAGACGAATGACAATCAATCTCCTGTCTTATATGAAGCTACGAAGCTGCAATCGAGCGCAGAATTGCAGACATACGGTGTTCCGGCCGCATGGCCCCACCGAGTACGATACCGAACACTATTCAGAGATGCCGATTATGCAGCTCCATGCCCGAGTTTCAATGCGGAATACGATCCCATGTCAAATCCCGAGTCACAGCTACAATGCCGATACTGCACAAGCTGTATGAGATTAGTCTTTGGCGGAGCAACGATCTTTAAAGAGGGGGATGACAGTGCCGGATTCGCAACAACCCCTACCGCGAATTACCGCACCGGAAGTGCAGGAACGAAGCACTGTGAAACGCATTCACCAATAGAGAAGGCTAGCAGCGGCATGTGCTCCCAGAGAAGTGATCGCAAACGCACCTACAGATGAATCAGGAAGCCACATGCGCAAGTCACAATCCCGGATGAGATCCCGACTCAGACTCGGCGATCCCAACTCAGTCTCGACAATCCCGAGCTACACAGCTGCTACCGGAAAAGAAGAAGCCGTAATGGATTAGTTGTCGGCAGATCTACGACGTACAAAAGGGGGATAACCGTACCGGAATCAAAAACAACCCCTACCGCAAGCAATCACCATACCGGAGGCGCTGGGAGGAAGCACCGTGGAGCGCACTTACCGGCAGAGATTCGCAGCTGGAGATTAGTCAATGAGTGTACCTTGGAAGAGATCACTAGCAGAGTCAACAAGCACTTGGAGAAGAGTCAACCAGTGCACCTGGAGATGAAACGACAAGTGAATTCAGAAAATGATGATATGGATACCCAGACAAGTGACAGCAAGCACACCTGGAGAAGGAGCGGAAAGCATACCCGGAGGAAAACCGGCGAGCAATTGGAGATAAGTGCACCGAGCACAGGGCGGATGTCAAGTGCACCTACAAGTTCACCGACTAGGAGGATGATCAGTGCGACTGCAAGAGCACCGGAGAGATGAGATGATCAAGCGAGTTTGATCTATGCCGAACGAGTGCAATTATGTCTACCGAAGCAGTTCCGAACGAGACCGAAAATGATCTCCGAACGTACCAAATAGTCTACCGAACGGCATCGCAAGAGACAGTCACTGAATGCCATCATGAGAGACAGTTGAGACAACTACAGAGAGATAATGACTGAGCATAGCGACCAAGACCATGGCCGAATGACTGCAAGTTGGGATTGAATAAGAGGATTATCGGGAGCCCTACCTACCGAAGGCACCGACTGGGATGTTTACCAAACGGCTTACCGAAATGAATGCCGAACGACCATACTGGAGGCCTATAAGCCTGCTTGGCCGATGCTGAAGGTGGTTGAATATAAGTACTGACGGGCACCGTGTGAGAGCCACCGGCTGCAAGAGAGGATGTCAGATATCGAGGCTGGCCTACAAAGCTATGCACGAGGGTCTGGAGAGTGCAACCGCGCTTGAATATATATGGTATGAATGACCATTTCATGAGAAGCTTACGAGATAGATACGAGGTCATATATGATTGACCATCACCGACGGCTATGATACCGAATGCAGAAGCCGCCAAAGCAGCAACAATGATCACTGATGGGCTGGGCCTACGGAATTGTTAACGAGGAATTGGGAGAGCTCGAGTGCTAGCGCACTTGGAAGTATAGTGAGTATGACCGGTTACTGCGATGCTTACAAGTTAGATATACCGATGCAATGGCCAATGACGATGGCGATGGCGATGGAGATGGTGAGCAGCGAGCGGAAGCCACCATCGTTGCCGCCGAGTCAAGACGAGACTCATACTATGAGTGGGGATTTCACCGAGATTACTGTGCCTAATTCCGACGATGAATTACACTTGGTACAAGCTACGAGTGCGATATTGATGGTCGGATGCCGGACATTCCGGAACTGGAGATATGGAGGACGGTTTAACTTTGGATGTTCCTTCCTTCTCTTCTCTTCTCTTTACTTCTTGGATCTCGGCCCAGTACAAATGGCGTCGGCACGGGTTTTTACCACCTCCGGAGACAACTCAAGTGGAGATGGAGTTTCCCCGTGCGCCGGATCCGCCGAATGGCTACTATATGGTACTGATCGGTTGTGGGACATATGGGTTCGTACGATTGCGTACGTTGAACGGTTGTTTGATTGTTTCCTTTCCTTTTCTACTCTTGTACGGGTTTATGCAGCCCAGGGGGTCTGCACCTAAAGAGGGGGATAATGTAATGGCATGGCTGCACGTGACGTGTCCAGGGCCGGTAATACCCGCGTTATATAGTCGGCTCGCCACGAGCCTTATATCTCCAGCGATAATCTTACCTTAACTTACCTTACTTACCTTTATACTACTCAACAATATTGACATCCACGTTTGCAACCGTATCTACTGATATACCTTCATACGAGGCCATACACAGGCGTATGCCTTTACAAACAGCTGTTTTTGAGATGGTTGCATTGGGTGGATATGGTGGCTCAAAGGCGCGGACGATGGATATACGGAAAGGAGAGAGGAGGATCCAACTTCAAGCTCCGAATCTGATTGGAAGAGGAAGAAATGGCCCCAGCGCAGGTGACCAAAACCGTTTCCTGCCCCTTCAGCTTGACTACGAGCAAGAGCAGCTTGGTAACCAGCCGGATGATGAACCGTATGTTCGAAACAATGGTATACATTGGGTTGATGAGATTATTCGCACTACGATCATTCAGAGGAGGTCATGGCTCAGCGAGAGGCAAAAGCTTGCTCAAAACTGGTGAGAAGTTGAAAAGATATTTTTGGAGGCTATCTACAGCAGGTCGGAGAGGGCCTGCGAATGCATCCGTCAAGATGTGGTCAACGTTAGGCACATCACCATGGAGAGCTATACTTGGAGAGACGTTCTGTATTACCAGTGCGCAACTTCAGCAAGCCGCCTCATATCCTCCGGATTCTTCCCGTCGAGCCCAAGAAAGCCTCGTACTGTGTTCTCACTATAACTGTTTTGCACTCTACATGAACAGTGTACCAGGGGTTCTATCTCCAGAGAGGCTTGGGCTGGAGGCCTTCGAGCAGCTTTTGAAGCAGATGACAAGATGGTTCTGCCAGACTTTTCACGCCCAGTATGCCCAGATATTGCCTAATACTCTTCAATACTGATATATACAGTTATTCAGCTCCGAGACGCCTACCATCATTGGGTTGCCATGAAATATCAGGTCAATAAAATGATAGCATCAGCAATCGAGGAAGCCGACCAAGGGACTCCGTGAAAGGAGGAACAACTTGTGAATGTGTGTCCACCCTGCTTTAACTTCTCCAATGAAGATGAAGACCGTACCATACGGATAACAATGGACGGGAATATGCAGCCTGCAAGATTGACGAGGCATACACTGTGGGACTTTGAGATCTTCTAACCAAAACACTTCGTCGACTATGGCAGGAAGAAGTTTGACTTGGCAACGAGCCCCAACGACCTGGTGAACACCATCATCCCCTCAAATGCCTGCGGGCACAAATTTAAGGCCACTGACGGATAGAATAGACCCGAAAACATTACCGCTACAACAAATGCATTAGACGAGAGTGGCATTATTAGGATTAGATGCTTTCATGGAGTAAATTTGAGGTTTCTGAATATCTACGGTGATGGTGAGTGGCAGAGCCACGGTATCAGACTGATAGAAGCTGTGTTGCATGAGGTTCGCCACTTCGCCGAGCTGAAGTTGTGTTATGACGTTGCTTGTGTGTTTGAGAGCGCTCTGTACCCCTACAATCCGGACTGGATGGAGGTAGTTGAAGCAGGAATTGGGAGGGTTCATATATATGGGCATGAGTACCAGTGCCATGTCTTGTACAACCATCTTCACACAGCAAATTACGGTCTCATGGTCGGTGAAGAGCCCGAGCATCGATGGTATATGATGCAACATCTCATCCAGTCGGGAAGAGTTTCATCAAGTTCCCGCCGAACGCTGAAGATAGACTCTTTTTGTAGGTACTGGCCAATATAACTTGATTCATTACAATGCTAATGGAATCCTCTTACAGGGCTGTACAATGCTCAACGTTCTAGAGAAGACATGGGCAATAACCTGGAACGCCGCTGGACAAAGATGGT